>OBLI01000258.1_pt1 | contig 57804 bp, 57 predicted proteins | sample 1519701 | NCBI WGS metagenome assembly OBLI01 (sample SAMEA3663005, study PRJEB22513) | pig gut metagenome | biome: pig gut; feature: pig-associated habitat; material: faeces | place: France | collected 2012
GTCTGCTTGTAAGTCACGCTTGTTTTTGAATTTGTCCATGCTTCTTTACGGATATTCAAAAACCTGTTATACACAAACCTGGCGCATCCCAGTGTCTGATTGATTAGCTGTTGCTGTTGTTTAGTGGGATATATTCGATACTGATAGCCTTTTTGCTGTAACACATCGTTCACCTCCTGTCACTTACTATTATATCACCACTATGTTCTATTGTCCACCTCAATTACTTGCGTAAATTCGGTGGACGTGGCATTCATCTCCCGCCTATAGAGGCAGGGAGTCTTCTGCCACATTAAGATAAAAACAGAGCCGCAGCTTTTCAGCAAAACGGCTCCGTCTGTATAACGAAATTAAACTTGATTGAAAATAAACCAAAACTAAATAAACGCTGTTACATTCTCAACTTCATTACCCTTTCAAGAATAATATACGCCAGCTCCTTCTTGCTCATCAGCGGCAGTTCCTCGATGGAGCCGTCATGCTTCAGAAGCTTGATGATGTTGGTGTTCACATTGAAGCCTGCCTGGGGCTTTGATACATCATTGGCCACAATCATGTCAAGGTTCTTCTTTTCCAATTTTCCGAATTTCCATCTAAAATAAGGCAAACAGCTCGAATGCACCCATGACCAAACCACACAATCATTATATACGATTACCAAAAACAATCCCTTGGCAAATCGGGCTTTTCTTTTAGCGAATTACAGCCTATAAACATTGACAGGTAGCAAGAAGCAGCTAATTTCGTTGCTGGCAATGACGGGGCTTCAGACAAGGATGTACAGCCTGCAAACATTGCATTGTAGCACCCCCTAACTAATTTCGTTGCTGGCAATGACGGGGCTTCTTTCAAGGATGTACAGCCGTTAAACATTCCACAGTAGCAATAATCATCTAATGCTGTTGCTGGCAATGACGGGGCTTTCGACAAGGATGTACAGCCTCTAAACATATCACAGTAGCAAAAAAGCTCTAATTCCATTGCTGGTAATGACGGGACTTCTTTCAAGGATGTACAGCCTTTAAACATTCCATCGTAGCAATGCTTAGCTAATTTCCTTGCTGGCAATGATGGGGCTTCCGACAAGGATGTACAGCCTTCAAACATTGAATCATAGCAATAATCAACTAATGCTGTTGCTGGCAATGACGGGGCTTCCGACAAGGATGTACAGCCTTTAAACATTTCATCGTAGCACCATTTTTTCATTGGTGGATGTTCTCCACTAACACAAAGTTTATAATCCAGCAACGTTTCGATATTTCCTCTACATATCAGCCTATCATTCGTCTCAAACTGCCATTGACTTCCATTTGTAATTACAGAATTTCTACAGCCTCGCATATAAATGGTATCTGATGTTATACGCTCTCCGCGCCACTCATGCCAATTTACTTTGTCTAATGAATATTCTATAATACCATCCCATTGTTTTCTAGAAGAAATACTAAATGGTTTAGGTGACTTAAAAACAAGATACCCACAAACATCGTTTTCTTCTATACATCTCAAATTCTCTTTTATAAATGCTCCATCGTTTTCTTCTATACACCTCAAATTCTCTTTTATAAATGTTCCTGCATCCGCATTTCCCTGCTCCCAGCTTTCCTGCAAATATCTTTTTCCTTCTTCCCATAGGATTTTACCGATTTTATATTTAGCCTCGGCATTGCCCATATCAGCAGCCTTGCCATACCATTTCAGGGCTTCTAAATAGTTCTCCCTCATCTCTTTCCCTCCATTGTATTAGGATTTTGACACACATATATCACCCATAGCCATGATTGCAGCCATATCGCCAGCTTCAGCACATTTAGCAACTGCTTGTGTTGCTGCTTCATTCCCGCTCGCAGCCATTTGTTTAAGTACCTCCAAGCCTTGTTTTTCACCGTGCAAATACATAACTCCGATTTTTTGAACAGCTTTCTCGTTCCCCTGTCTTGCTTTTTCCATTAGTTTATCAAGGCTTTGATTCTCCTCATATTTATTATTTAAGGATTCAAAGGCCCGGGCGGCAGCAGCAAATGCTGCCTGGGTATCCGGCAGCTCTACCTCATCCTCATCGGATTTTTCATTCTCAATCAAAACCGCCTGCTGATAACCAGCCTGAGCAGAGCCATTATCTGCCATAACTCCATATAGAAAAGCTGCCCTGCTTTTCCACTTCTCAGCCGTATCTGCCTCGGAAGCCAGCTGACTGATCCTGATACAATCATCCGCTCCCCATTGAGATGGATTCTCCATATATTTGCTGTAAGCCTGCTGTTTATAGGCTTCTGCATTTTTACTGTTTTTTCTACAGCCCCAGCCGTTACTGTACATGAGATAAAGAGCATACATAGCCGCTGGGTCACCATTCTCTGCCTTGCTCTTATAGCTATTGAGAGATTTCTTCAAAAACACTTGCGCTTGCTCCGGTGTGGCATTTTCCAGCAGACCGTCAATCATCAATTTCCCCAGTTTCATACATGCTTCGGCAGACCCCGTACTTGAGGCAGATTCATACCCTTCCGCAGCGAACTGATAGTGCTCAGCAGCCTTATGGTTATTTACTTTTACACCATAACCCTTTCTGTACATATCACCAATATTTTTATTAATGTCACCATACTCCAAATCAGATATATCTTCTTTAGATTGGTTGCGGAGTCCACCCTCCTGCTGATGAATCATATCGTGACATTTTTTGCAGATAACCAATAAATTTTCTCTCCTGTTATCTCCTTCATTGTGGTTTCTATGATGAATTTCCAACTGCCTGGCAGTAAAAGTCTCTCCACAACATTCGCAAATGTTATTGACGCTATTTTTGATTTGCTGCTTCATTTCGGCAGTCAGGGAATATTTCTTGATGGCAGTGCCTCCGCTGGCAGAAATGCCTTCTATCTGCATTGGCTGGAACTGCGACTTTCTCACAGATTGCAAAAACTCGCTAATACTGAAATTTTCTGCCATCTGTAATCGTTTTCTCTTATCCCCTCCCTCAAACCATTTAATCCCAGGCCCGGCATATTTTCTAAAGCCCTTCCAATTAAGCTCATACAGGCAAGTTTGACATACCTTCAGTTTCCTATAGGTATGCTGCTCCTTGGTTTCTGTATAAACTGTGCCATAATTATCTTCTCTGACACTTAAATTGACCAAAAATTCACCGCTGGTATCGTAGGTCAGGACATATCTATTTTCATAGCGATGCTCTTCCTTGGCTTCTCTTAGAGAACGGCAATAGCAAATGTGAAATGGGTTGTACCAGCCACGCTCATATTTATTCCTTCTCAACATCTGATCTCGTATATACACCAGCACCGGCCGCCCTCTATAGAGCATAGCCCCTCCTGGCTGAGCTACCTCCAGCCCTGCCATGACCTCCTTAGTCATTAACAGCCCCTCAGAGCTGCCCAGCTTCTCCCTCTCGCTTGGAGGCAAAGGAGGCAACTCCCAATCGTACATTTCCGATGCTATATCGTCCCTGGTGATGCCCATGACATTAAATATATCACTGAATGTGTTAAATATCTCTTCATCTGGAGAGAATAACTGCTTTTTTTCCTTTGAGCTTAATGGCATCATTCCACTCCCTTTTGCCTTTCAACTTCATCCCTTGCAAAATCCTTAACCAATTCTTCCAAATCTCTTTCGGCATTTCTACGAATACTAAATTCCACACATCGTGAAGCAGCAGAATCTTCATTTGCTTTACTGTAAGAAGCACCATTTGCCCGCAGCTTCTCCTGCAGCCAAGGTCTATCATTGGCAACTGCCTGAATGCCATAAACATGTTGCAACACGTTAAATGCCCTGTCCTGGGACAGCTTCATATTGAAATAATAGGCCTCCTTGGAATTAGGATCCCCTCGCCACTCTCTGGAAGCATTGCCTTCTATTCTGACCTCTACAATGGAGTCACTATGGCGTTTAAGTACATTTATATAACGTGGAAAAAAATCATTTAGAATTTGCTGAAAATTATAATTTACCACAGCTGAATCATTGGCAAAGAATATAGACGGCTCGATGAATGATACTGTCAGGGTATTTTCATCTATCCGTGCTCCCCATTTTGCCATTTCTTCAGGCTTAAATTCCTTATTCAGATCATCATATATTTCTATGCGCTCCATATTGTATTTCTGCTTAACCTGATTTAGCTGATATACAAATCCCAGGCAGATAAATAGAAAGATAATCATAAGACCTGTCATCAGGTCAGAAATGGACTGCCAGTGGTTTTCCTGCTTTTTGTGGTATAACATCAGCCCCTGCCCCCATTCTTGCCAACCAGCTTATCCAATTCGGCAATTCTGGACATTAGCGCATTGTAATTATCAATCATCTGTCCTGTAATTTTTGACAGCTGGGCTGCCAACGTCTTAACTGCCTTATCCTGCTGCTTGTCAGTGTTCTTAGCCATAACCTCAAACATACTTTCAAGATTTCCGACAGCCTCAGCAGCATTATTCTTGAAATCTACCTTGAATCTTTCAAGGGTATCAGCTGTTTCTTTGATAACAGCCTGGCTGGTTTCACCAAACTGTTTTACATAATGGCCAGTATCCATTGAAAGGGTAAGAGCGGCATCTTTTACATCTCTAGCAGCATCTACAAATTCCTGGGACATTCCCTGAAGTACCTCTGCATTCTTTTCCCCGGCAGCAATTAGTGCCTGATTAGCAGCCTGCTGAGCATTGGTCATGGCAGTAGACATTTCTCCTAAATGCTGTTTTACTGCATCTCCATGTGCGACAAGCCCCTCATTGGTATTAGCAATAACCTCAGAGGTAAAGTTATTAAATTTATTAAACACGTTTTGAGTTGCATCAATGCTTTCATGAGCAGCCTTGACCATCTGATACAACTGACTAACAGTTTCCTCGAGGTCTGCCTGTATGGCCACATTGGTCTCAGTGGAAGCCATGAAGGTCTGAAGATTGCTGTTAAGAGCCTCCACATGCTCTGTAACATTCTTTGATACCACATCTTCAAAATGTTTAAAGTTTTGCTGAATCAAGGTCAGTTCCCTGATAGATTCATCTACAATACCCTTATATTGATCCTGCCATACATTAAGAGCCTTAACCGCATCATTAAGTTCCTTGAAATTCTCTCCAAACTGCTTTTCCAGCTGATCATTGAGGTTCTGCATAGACCTGTTCAATGCTCCAATAACAGCATCACTAAATACTTCCTTAACATTATTAACAAAGGCATCAAAAGATTCTCCCATAGCAAGGATGCTGAGAGTATTGCGGTTCAGGATTTCATTCTGCTGAGCCTCATTTGCCAATGACTGCTTCTGATATGCCCGTGTATCCTCCAAGGTTGCAACTGCTGCCTGTGCTGCCTTTTCACCATTTTCACGCATGGCAGCAATGCTGCCTTCCATATTCTGCAACAGGGCAACCTGCTTGGAGCCAGATTCTTCCAGTTTTTCCACAAGACTGGCACTAAGTGCCTGCAGTTTGCCGGACATATTATTATCCATAGCCTGAATACTATCGGCCATCTTATCCTGAGCTGCCTGGAATTTTTCTGCAAGGATATTCATATTATCCTGCATAATCTTCCCCATAGCAGTAATCTGCTTTTCCTGAGTATCGCTAAAACTGCTCATGCTGGCGGTAAGACTAACCCCTAGCTTCTGCAGCATCTCCGCCTGTACAGTCATACCATCAGCAACACGCTTCATATCTGACTGGGATTCATGAGTGGCTGCCACAAAATCATTAAGCGTAGTAGCCATCTTGGAAAGTTCCTGACTCAATCGCTCTGAGCTTCCTGTATCAATACTGGCTTTTACAGCCTGCAAGCTGCTCCCAACAATCTCAGTATTGGATGCTATACCTTCTTTAACACTTTGTAAGCCACTTTCTACAGCCTCTGTATTGGCTGCAATACCTTTGGCAATAGATTTAATATCTGTAAGACTATCACGATATTCATTATCATCCATACTTTCAGCCTTGCTTTGAATGTATTTGATTAGAAAAGCTGCAGCCATACCAATTATAGATGTATAGAACGCAGTCTTCATGCCTTCTATAAAAGTATTGATACTTTGCATAATTTGGTTAGTATCTGTGTTAAAATTCCATAAGCTTATAGCTATACCTATAAACGTAAATAACACACCCAAAGAAATTACATTCTGTGCCTGATTGCCAACAATCCGCTTCTGTGCTTGTTTATAAGCTGTATAAACAGCCCACGCTGCATAACCTAAGCAAGTAGCCGAAAAAAGAAATGACAATAAATCCATTTTAATCCCCCTAAAATTTTGCAAATTTTTGTCCTAAATAAATTGTATCCTTCGCATAATACAAATACGCAGAAAGCAAAATAATATCAAAAGCGATATTTCCATCTCTTCTGCCAAAGCTGCCGCCCTGATGTGATTGCGTTCAATATTCAAAACACCTTCCCACGCATACATTATATCAAAAAAGGCAGAAAAAATCATTTACTTTGTTTGAATTTCACTCATAAATCTCCTTCAGCAACTCCACGCCCCTCTCTCTATCAAAAGGCATTCCCATCTGCAAAAGTCTTACTTCCGATTCATCTACTGCGCTGATTTCCTCAATGTATCTACGAATGCTGACTTTCACCAGTCCTTCTGATTCTACTTTTGTTCCTGATGTGACAATCTGCAGCAAGCGAAATACATCGTATTTATGCTTCCTTAAATCTTTTTCATTGACATGCTCGCCAGCTCTTTTTCTATCTAACAGGTTAATCCAAGCATACATTTTAAATGGAATCAAATGCTCTGCTCCCAAAACACCAATACCATCAGCAACTTTGCGTCCAGACATCATAAATTCATAGAAATCATCATTCAGAAGAATTGCTGATAAACTGGAAGTATCATCATCAATATGAATCGGAATGATTCCTTCTTTTATTTCAAGATGATATCCAGGCTTTCTTGAAAACAGCTCAATCATAGTTGGATAGCCAAATTTGCCTTCTGTGAAGCGATAAAAGTGCATATTTTCTTCGTTCTTCCAACCGCATTTATAACCGCCTTCTTCTATATATTCCCAAAATATAGCTGCAAATTCCGGGAAATTATCCTCCATAATCAGGATCATATCAATATCTTTTGTCGCGCGAAATGGCAAATCTGCCTCTGAGAGTAAAATATCGCAGGCAGTTCCGCCAATAATAGTGTAATAATCAGTATAATTTTTAAATTTTTCTCTAAAGGAATCTATTCCTGGTATCATTTATAATTCCTCCAACATTTCCTCAATGCTTACTTCTATTCTTTCGTCTTCGTTCTCTTGAAAAGTGCATGCAAGTGAAACAGGATCAACACGCCCTTCCCTTGCAAAATAAAAAGGATTGTATTTCCATAATTGCACCTTCAGGCAATCATCCGGGTTCTCAGATCTGGCATCCACAATTTCCAACCGGTTTACAACTTCCTCTCCCTTGTAGATTGCACATTCCTTTATGCTTGGTGGATTCAATTCTGACTGCTGACTAAGAGCAGTTTCACCTGCGGTAAATGATTCAAAGATTACTTCACATCGTCTAATTGTAATCACTTTCTGAACAGGATTAATCAAATATGTTTTTGCATTCTCATAATACTCTTTGCGTGGATAATTTCTCCTAATAGCAATCTCTGTTCCAGATTTAACCTGCTGGATTAGCCCCATTGCCTCTAATTGTGCCGATGCTCTTGTAATGGACGTCTTGGCAAGATTCAATTTGTTTGCAACTTCACTTTTTAACATAGAGTCTTCATCACCCATATATAAAAGCTCCAAAAAAACCATCTGAGTTGCGGGCATCATCTTATCTGCCTTAGCATACTGATTGTGACGCACATCCTGCAATATAATTCCCATAAATGGCAAGAATATATTTCCCGGCAGAGCAACAAAGGGCACGCCTCTTTTTACAAGAGCATTTCTCATGGATATGCTGTTTAACGCTACTGCATATGCTACAGGGCACTGCAAAGCTTCCTCATACTTTGCTTTCTGCTTTTTCATTGCGGCAATGCTTAGCTCCGTTTCCTTCATAACATCTATTATGGCAAAGCTAACGCCATACATTTCAACCAATATAATATCACGCATTGTCATGAAGATCGGCAACGGTAATTTAGTCTTGTATTCTGCTATTTTTACTTTGCAGCCAAAATACTGCTCTAGTTGCTTTTTCATATAGCATCTCCTTGTAACATTTTTTCTGTATAATAACATATCTTATGTTACTTTTCAATCATTTATGTTATTTCTAAGTCAATATTTTATTATTTCTCATAAAAAAAACAGAGCCGCAGCTTTTCAGCAAAACGGCTCCGCCTTTATGACAAAAATAAAATTGAGTTAAATACAACTCAAACCTAAACAAACGCTGTTACTTTCTCAGCTTCATTACCCTTTCAAGAATAATATACGCCAGCTCCTTCTTGCTCATCAGCGGCAGTTCCTCGATGGAGCCGTCATGCTTCAGAAGCTTGATGATGTTGGTGTTCACATTGAAGCCTGCCTGGGGCTTTGATACATCATTGGCCACAATCATGTCAAGGTTCTTCTTTTCCAGCTTGCCCTTGGCATATTGCAGGAGGTTCTGGGTTTCTGCCGCAAAGCCCACCAATGTCTGATGTGGCTGCTTCATCTCCCCCAGTTCCTTCAATATATCGGGGTTCTTTTCCAGCACCAGGGTAAGCTCCGCATCATTTTTCTTGATTTTCTGGTCGGAGACATTTTTTACGCGATAGTCAGCCACTGCCGCCGCCTTGATGACTATGTCGCAGGCAGGAAATCTCTCCTGCACCAGCTGGCGCATTTCCCGGGCGGACTCCACGCCGAAGAACTCCACCCCGGCTGGCGGCTGCAAGGCCGATGGCCCGGAAATCAGCGTAACCTCCGCTCCCAACCTGGCAGCAGCCTCGGCAATGGCATAGCCCATCTTGCCGCTGGAACGGTTGCCGATGTAACGCACAGGGTCAATAGGCTCACGGGTACCGGCAGCTGTCACCAAAAGCTTCAGCCCCTGCATGGTGCTGCCCATGATGTTGCCCATGGTGTTGCCATCAGCACTTTTCACGCTGCCACCTTCCCCGGCAAAATAATTCTCCAGCACCTCCACCAGCTCCGCAGGTTCCGGCATCCTGCCGATGCCGCTGGTGCCGCAGGCCAGATGGCCGCTGGCAGGCGGTATCAGCTGCCAGCCCCGCTGTTGCAGGGTGGTGATATTCTGCTGAGTGACCGGATTTTCATACATGTTGCTGTTCATGGCAGGGGCGAAGAAAATCGGTGCCCTTGTGGCCAGAACCGTAGTGGTAAGCATATCATCAGCTATGCCAGCTGCCGCCTTGGCAATTACATTGGCCGTAGCCGGGGCGATCAGCACCACATCAGCCAAGGTTGCCAATGCTATATGCTCCACATCATAATTATGTATCTCCCCCCACATGGAGGTAATGACGGGATTGCCGCTGATTTCCCGCATGGCAGTCTCCGTCACGAAGTTCTGGGCGCCCCTGGTGAGGATAACGTGCACCTCAGCCCCCTTCTTGCGGAGGCGGCTTGCCAAATCCACGCACTTATAGGCGGCGATACCGCCGGTAACGCCCAGAACGATTTTTTTTCCATTCAACATATCGTTTCTTCCCAAAATCCAGTGCCTTACTTGATGCCGCTGGTCAGACGCTTGTAGGTAATCTTGCCCTCGTAGATTTCTTCCATGGCATTGGTTACATCACGGGTAGAGGTACGCTTGGCGGTAACAGGATGGCTTTTGTCCATGATGTCACGGGCACGCTTGGCAGCCAAAGTTACCAGCGTATAGCGGCTGTCCACCAGCGGTGTCAGCTGGTCCAGGTTAGGGGTTACGATGTTCATCTTACTCATTATGCATTCTCCTTCCACTGCTGCAAGCCTGCCAGAAGCTCCTCATTCAGGTCAGTGCGGTGATGCTCCGCCTCAATGATGCCGGCAATGGCCTTTTCAGCAGCCTCTACCTTGTCATTAACCACCACATAACGATAATTATGGGCAATTTTTATCTCGTCTACAGCCGCGCCTAGACGCCGCTGCAGGCTTTCCTCTGTCTCAGTGCCCCTGCCTTTCAGGCGGTTTGCCAGCTCCTCCAGGGATGGAGGCAGCAGGAAAATAAACAGTCCCTCCGGCACAGCCTTCATGACATTCAGGGCTCCCTGGGTATCAATCTCCAGCAGGATATCCTCACCGGCATTCAGCCTGTCCAGCACCTTCTGCTTCGGCGTACCGTAATAATTGCCGTAGACCTCCGCCCATTCCAGAAGCTCCCCGGCATCAATCATCTGCCGGAACTTTTCCTTGTCATAGAAATAATAATTTACGCCATCCTGCTCCCCCGGCCTGGGCTGCCGGGTGGTAGCGGAAATGGAGTAGGAAATCTCCGGGTGGTTTTTTCTCAAAAGGTCGCATACCGTACCCTTGCCGGTGCCGGACGGCCCGGAAATCAAAATCAACAAACCCTTGCGCACAGCTAGTCCTCCTCTACAATGCGATGGGACATGGTATCAGGCTGCACTGCCGAAAGCACCACATGCCCGCTGTCCATAATTACCACAGCCCTGGTACGCCTTCCATAAGTGGCATCTATCAGCTGAAAGCGGTCCCGGGCATCCTGAATAATCCTCTTGATAGGCGCAGATTCAGGACTTACTATGGCAACCACGCGGTTTGCCGATACCACATTGCCAAAGCCTATATTAATCAGCTTGATATCCAACGATAGCCACAACTCCCTTCAACTGCCAATGTCAGGCTCTCGAATCTCAACTATCAGCCTGCAGCCATTGATTATCAGCTTTCAGCCTGCATCCAGTATTTACTCAATATTCTGAATCTGCTCCCTGATTTTCTCAATCTCGCTCTTGACATCCACCACAAAGCGGGCGGCACCGGCAGAATTTGCCTTGGAAGCCACGGTGTTAATCTCCCGGTTCATTTCCTGAATGAGAAAATCCAGCTTGCGCCCTATAGGCTCATCCATGCCCATAATACTGCGGAACTGGTCAAAATGGCTGTGCAGCCGGACAGTTTCCTCCGTATAGTTCACCTTGTCAGTGAACAGGGCAGTTTCCTGAATAATCCTGCTCTCATCAATATCCTCTTTGGCCAGGTATTCCTCCAGCAGCTTTTCCAGCCTCTGGCGGTAGCTTGCCACAATCTCCGGGGCCAGCTTTTCCAGCTCTGCCACGAAGCCCTCCAGCACATCAATCCGTGCCAGCAAATCAGCCCTGATATTCTCACCCTCGGCAGTACGCATGGCCACCAGGTTGCCAAGCGCCTCCTCAAAGGCCGCCAGCAAAACAGGCTCTGCACCAGCCAAATCCACATTTTCCTCGGTGATTTTCAGCACATCAGGATAGCTGGCAATCTGGGCAGCTGCAGGACGTCCCCCCAGCCCCAGCCGGTCATTAATCTCATCCAGTGCCTTGCCGTAGGCATCCACCAGCCCCATGTCCACGCTGATGGTCACAGCCTTGTCCCTCAGGTCCTGAAAGCGCACATTGATATCCAGCTTCCCCCGGGAAAGATACTCCTTAATCTTTTTCGTCAGCTGGTTTTCAAACATATTCAGGCTGTAGGGCATGTGAAAATTCGTCTCCAGATACCGCTGGTTCACGGTTTTCAGCTCCACATGCACCTTGAAATCCTGATTTTCACAGTCCCCGGCACCAAAGCCGGTCATACTCTTTATCATGAATAAATCCTCTTTTATCTTTTAACCCACAATTTAGCCCATATATTATAGCACTAAATAAAAGCCATGACAACATTAATCCTGCAAAGGATATGTGCCGCTGAATACCTGCAGGGCAGGGCCTGTCATGTAGAGATGATTGTCCTGCTCATTCCATTCAATTACCAGCCTGCCCCCATCCAGCTGCACTTCCGCCCGGCGGTCAGCCAGTCCGTTCAGCACAGCCGCTGTCAGGGTAGCGCAGGAGCCGGTACCGCAGGCCAGGGTAACAGCCGCCCCCCGCTCCCAGACGCGCATCCTGAGATGCTGGCGGTCCATGACCTGCACAAACTCGGTATTTGTCTTGCGAGGGAATTTTTCATGGGTTTCAAAAAATCTGCCCAGCTCATAGATAGGGAAATTCTCCGCATCCTCCACAAAGACCACGCAGTGAGGATTGCCCATGGATACGCAGGTCATCTTAAATGTCTTGCCCTGCACCTGGATTTCCTCGTTGATTACCCTGTTCATGCCATAGCCAGCCACAGGAATCTTATCCCCTTCCAGCACCGGCTCTCCCATATCCACCTCAATCATGGAAATATTGCCATTTTCCTTGATGATTTTCGGCACCAGGATGCCTGCGCCAGTCTCAACCGTAAAGGCATCCCCGGTCACATGGCCTGCCTCATAGACATAACGGGCAAAGCAGCGGATGCCGTTGCCGCACATCTCCGCCTCGCTGCCGTCCGCGTTGATAATCCTCATGCGGATATCCGCCTTGTCCGATGGCAGTACCAGCAAAATGCCGTCCGCACCAATGCCATAATGCCGGTCGCAGATTTCCTGTGCCGCAGCTACATAAGGCTCCTCTGACCTGTTCATGCAGTCAATCAGCACAAAATCGTTGCCTGTGCCCTGCCATTTGGTAAACTCAAAACTCATCTTTCCTACACTCCTCACCAATCCAAAAGATTTAACACATATCAATCGTGACAAATATCAATATCAATATAAACACCCATCAGCATTACTGCGGCAATCCTGCCGTTTTCACCACTAGGCCTGCTTCTCCAATTCAGCCAGGATTTCCTCCAGCACCTCTGCCGGGACGCCACCCTCAAGAGCTGCCAGATCAGCCTCGTAATTTGCCTGCAAAATACGCCCGAAGCGTTCCTTCACCCTGGCAAAAACCTGCTCCGTGCCCTCATGGAGGCTGGACAGCAGCCTCTCCTGCTGCTCCTGCAAATATTCATCCGCCAGCCTGTCAAAAATCTTCTCCAGGGCCGCTTCCATCTCCCTGGTGCCCCCCTGCTCGAAAAAGCTCTTGGGATTTTTATAAATGGACAATGGCTCTTTAAAGATTTTCCTGTCCGTATCCTTGAAGGCAGTGTCATACTCCATACCGCATTCGTAGGCAAAATCCCGCTGGGAAATAGGCAGCTCGCTGTTGATTTCCAAAAGCTTGCTGTTGACCTGCTGCTGCAGCTGCCACGCCTGCCTGCTGATAAACTGCTCCATGCGCAGCGTGGTAGCACGAAGCTCCTGTGCCAGGTCAAAGCCCAGGCTTTCCATGAGCTGCCCCAGGGCCTCCTGCAGCTTGCCGCCGGCGTTGTCCTTGCCCTTTAGCAGGGCCGGGTTAAAGGACTCCCGATAAAAATCAGTATACCGTAAAAATACCCTTTGCTTGACATAATACACCAATTCCCTGGCTTCCTGCTGCTGGCGGTTCTGCATATCCATACTGGTCAGCCCTGCCAGAAGCCTGTCAGCCTTCGCCTTGAAGTCCGCCAGCTGCCAACGCCGCTGTTCCTTCTCAGCCCTGTCGCTGCGGTTAAGCCGGATCAGCTCCTTTACCCTCTCCACCGCCAGCAGGTACTCACCCCAGGCGGCATTGACTGCAATGCCTGTAAGCTCCTCCAGCACAAAGCGGTAAAAGGCGTCCTCAAAGGCAAAACCTGCCTGCTTGCCGGACATTTTCTCCTTCAGTATCTGCTGGCTGGACAGGCCAAACATCTGCGGCTTCCTGACGCCGTATTTCTTCAGCTGGTCAGCCACATAGCCGATTACTCCCTCTGCTTCCCCTGCATCCTCCGCCAAATCAATGGCATTGACAATGAAGAACATCTTGTCCAGGGCAAAGGCGTCCTTGACACGCCCCAGCTGAATGAGGAATTCCCTGTCCGCCCTGCTGAAAGCATGGTTGTAATAGGTCACGAACAGCACCACATCCGACTGCCGGATATAATTAAAGGACATATTGGTATGACGGGCATTGATGGAATCAGCCCCCGGCGTGTCCACCAGGGTAATGCCCAGCCTGGTAAACGGGCAGTCATAGTAAACTGCCAGCCAGTCCACAAAGCAGGACTTATCCTCCTGTGCCGCATAGACGCCAAAATCAGCCAGCTGCCTGGTCAGCTGCTGCCCAAGTTTTCCGGCTGCCTCCTGCCAGCCGGAGATAAAGGCACGCAAAAAGGCCTTTTCCCGCTGGCGGCTGCCGGACTTGTCCTCCAAAGCGTTTTCCACCATGGCCAGCGCCTCCTGCAAGGTGGCAGCTGACTGGTGAAATGCCGACAACGCCCTGTTCACATCTGCCAGCAGCATGGATTCATCCTTCAGCTTGACCACAACCGTGCCATGAGGATGCTCATCATCCACAGGGCATATCTTATTGATAGCTGCCGTTGTAGGGTTTGGCGATACAGGCAGCAACGCCTCCCCCAAAAGGGCATTGGCAAAAGAGGACTTGCCTGCGCTGAAGGCACCGAAAAGCGTCACCATGAAGCCCCTGCCCTCCAGGCGGTCAGCCCGTTCCGCCAGCTCTGCGGCAAGCTGCTTCAGTACCGGGATGCGGCCTGTCAGCTGACTCCCCTTGCAAAGCTTCTCCGCCCAGCTATGAAGCAACGCCTTGCCGCCCTTTTCCTGATGAATATGGGCGATACCTGCTGCCTCTCCGGAATCATCCTGGCTCTCCGGCTTGCCTGCAACACCTTCACTGGCGTTACGCTCCATATCCCCGGCTATATCCATAGCCATAGCAGCACCAGCACTGTCATCAGCCTTACCATCCTCTGCACAGGACTTGACAGGGCTGCCATCCATCGGCGGCACAATTTCCTCATCCAGCTGCCGCGGCAGGAAAAGGGAATCCCCCTCCGGCGGCATGGAGTCAGCTGCTGCCACCTGTTCCAGCACCTCCGCCAGCTCCTTCTGTGCCCTTTCAGCCTCATCAGCTGCCGACCAGGCCTTGTGGTATCGTTCCATAGCTGCCAGCTGGCTGTGAATTTCCTGGCAGCGCAGCTTGCGCCTTTCTGCCAGTTTTTCCTGCAATTTTGCCTTGAAAGCAAGGGCAAAGCGCCTGGCCACATGCTTGGTGCCCTCGGCAAAATTCGCCGTATAATTCATCACATAGCTGCCGTCCTGAGTCAGCTTTGCCCCGGAGCGCATGGCCTCCGTCAGAAGCTCCTCCGGCGGCAGGATGGCCATGCCCTGCACATAGCCTGACAGCTGTTCATTATCCACATGCTGCTGCCGGGCAAAATCCGTGAAATATGTCTTAATATGCCATTCCAGCTGGGTGCGTGCCTTTTCCGCCGCATCCTCAAAAAAGGCTTTCCTACGCCTCTCAAGCTCCGCCAAAGTCTTTTTGCCCCTGCCGAAAAAGCCCACCTTGAAATCAGGCTGGCAGGCTTCCAGATAATCCCTGGCCAGATCGCGGGTGGAGGTAGGCATCAGGTAGGCGTTGGCGAGAATCTTCTCCACACCTGCATCAAACTCCGCCTCCCAATCCGTCAGCAGCCCGTCCCTTTCTGCCGACAGCCGCCGATAGTCATCCCTCATCTGCTGCAGCCTTTCAGCAGACAGACCTGACAGTATCTCCCTACTGCCAGCTAGCAGGTTCTCCCTCTCCTGGCCGTATTCCTGCCTGTATTCCGCCAGCACCTTATTCAAGGAAGCAGCCACCGACTCAGCCAAAAGCTCATGGCGTGCCGCAAGCTTCTCATCAAGCAGCTGCTTCAGGGCAGGAAACTGATTGCGGGGATGCTCCGGGTATTTCAGGGATGTATAAAAAAAGCCTGCCGGCCTTACGCCCCAGCTGTGAAAGGCCTTTTCCACCCCCTGGCAGAACGCCTCAAAGGAAAGCTCCGTCTCCACATGCTTATCAATCTGGTTGACAATCAGGTACACCGTCTTGCCTGCCTGAGTCAAATCCCTGGTAAAGGACAAGTTCAGCTCCGCCTGCACGTGGTTATAATCCATCACGTAGAGGATGATATCCGCCAGGTGCAGTGCCGCCTCCGTAGCCGCCCTGTGGGCATCATCCGCCGAATCAATGCCCGGCGTGTCCATGATAACCACCTGGGACGGCAAATCCAGCTGGCTACGGCACAGCTCAATCTCCGCAATGGAATCACCATCACGGCAGAAGCTTCTCAGCAAGTCATAATCATAAGGCGCCAAATATTTCCTGGGCTTTTCCCTGTGAAAGAACACCCTGGCATAGTCCTCCCCGCCCTTGCCCCTGTGCACCCTTACCAGGTTGGCACTGGTAGGAATAGGGCTGGAAGGCAGGAGGCTTTCCCCCAGCAGGCTGTTAATCATCCGGGACTTGCCGGCAGAAAAATGACCGGCAAAGGCAATGCCGTATTCCCCTGCGGCCAGCTTTTCCGCCAAGTCCCGTACCCTGTTCATATTGTGCTGATGGCCCCGCTGCGCAAAGAAATTGTACGCAGCTGCCAGCCTGCAGCGTAAGACCTCGTTTTGCATAAGCTATCTATCCTTTACCTGACATTATCTGACATTTACACATACCTGGCAATTGCCCCACGGCATCCATATAACGGCTAAAAAATAAGCTACGAAGTGGCAATGGGGTCAATATCCACCATCACCCTCATGTCCTGCCCTGCTCCCTGCCGCCGGAGGAAGCACAGGACGCTTTCAATATCCCCGGTCTTCAGCAGCAGGGCATAGCGGTAAACGCCCCGCAGCCAGGACATCATGGCAGGTGCCGGGCCCACTGCCTGCTGCAGGGGATTGCCCCGGAACTCCTGCACAAAAGCGTCCCTCATGGCTGTTGCCATGCGCCTTGCCTCCGACTCGTTCTCATGCTGGAAAACCAGCTTGATGAGCCTGCTGAAGGGCGGATTGAACAATGTCTTTCTCAGCTTCATTTCCTCCCGGAAAAATGCCTCGTAATCCTGGTCAATGCCGGTTCTGACGGCAAAATGCTCCGGGCTGTAGCACTGCACCACCACCCGGCCCGGTACCTCGCCCCTCCCGGCCCGGCCTGCCGTCTGGGTAATCAGCATAAACACCCGCTCCGCCGCCCGGAAATCCGGCATATTAAGGGTTGAATCCGCACTGAGGATGCCCACTGCCGTCACATTGGGAATATCATGCCCCTTGGCCACCATCTGGGTGCCCAGCAGAATATCAAATTCCCTTTTGCGGAACTTGTCCAGTATCTCCGTGTGGGCAAACTTGCCGGCAGTGGTATCCCTGTCCATGCGGATAATCCGTGCCTCAGGCACCAGCTCCGCCAGCTCCTGCTCCAGCTTTTCCGTGCCGGAGCCAAAATACTTGATATAGGGGCTGCCGCACTTGGGGCAGACATCCGGCACAGGCACCTGTATATCGCAGTGATGGCACAGGAGCCGCCCGTCCCGGTGATACACCAGCGGCATGGTGCACTGGGGGCATTTTACCGGCTCGCCGCAGGAACGGCACATGACAAAGGTAGCAAAGCCCCGCCTGTTCAGCATGAGGATAATCTGCTCATGCCTGGCCAGCGTATCGGCAATCAAATTCTGCAGGGGCAGAGAAATCACGCTGCGCCGCCCCATCCTCAGCTCCTGCCGCATATCCGCACTGACCACCTTAGGCAGGCAGCGGCTGCCGATGCGCTTCGGCATGGAAAGAAGCCCATAGTCCCCCCTCACCGCATGGTAGTAGGTCTCCAAAGATGGGGTGGCACTGCCCAGGAGCAGTACAGCGCCGTGCAGCTCCGCCAGCTTCTGTGCCACCACCCTGGCATGATACCTGGGAGACTCATCCTGCTTGTAGGAATTGTCCTGCTCCTCATCCATGATGATCAGCCCCATATCCTCAAGAGGCGTAAACAGGGCGGAACGGGCCCCGATGACAATGCCTGCCTGGCCGGTGCGCACCCTCATGATAGCATCATTTCTTTCATTGATGGAGAGGCGGCTGTGCATCACCACGATATCCCCGGCAAAGTACCCCTTGAATGACTGCACTACCTGGCCGGTCAGGGCAATTTCCGGCACCAGCACTGCCACGCTCCTGCCCATGTTCCTTGCCTGACGAGCCGCTTCAATATACACCTGGGTCTTGCCGCTGCCGGTGACGCCATATAAAAGGAAGGTGCGGTATTCCCGGATTTTCAGCTGGGTGCCCAGGGCTGAAACCGCCTTTTGCTGGTCTGCTGTCAGCTCCTGCACCATGCCGCCTGCCGCAAAATCACGGTAGCTGTCACGCAGCACCCGCCGCTGGCGTATTGCGCCGAAGCCGGACTCCGCCACTCCCTTGATAACCTCCCGGGAAAATCCCTCAGACAAAAGCTCCTTGATGGATATGGCAGGCGGCTCCCCGGCCGCAGCCTGCCTGTCAGCCAGCCACAGCAAAAGCCGCTTCTGGGCCTTTTTCCGCTTATCGAACTGTTCAATAGCCTCGGCGGTCAGCCCATCGCCCACGGCCAGATAGCTCTCATAGCTTTCCTTTGCCCGCTGGCTGGCGGCATATACCCGGCGTACCAGCTTGTACTTCAAGAGCCCTTCCAGAATCTTGCCCAGCTGGGCTGCCGCCTCCGGCATATCATCCGCTTCCAGCTGCTGCCCCAGCTCCTTTTCCTTGGCGGAACCGGCTACCAAAAGAGCCTCATAGACCTGGCGGTACACATCCACCATCAGCAGCATATTGTCCCCCATATCAGGCACAGCCTCATACTTCAGCTGGATTTTCAGCCCGCTTTTCCCCGGCATAAAAAGCCGCATCATCTCTCCCACAGAGCACATATAAAAATCAGCCAGCCATTTGGCAGCCTCAATCATCCGGGGGGAAAACCAAGGCTCTTCATCCACCGCCGCCTTGATGTATTTCAGCTTTTCCACGGGATAGGCATCTTTCATCTCCCGGTATCTTTCCACCGGGCAGACCTTCACCACAAATCCCTCAATATCCCGGCCGCCAAAGGGCACCAGCACACGCCAGCCTGCCCCCAGCCTGCCCAGCTTCGCCGGTATCCTGTAGCTGAAGGAGCTGGCTATGCTCTTGACAGGAATATTTATATACACATCAGCAATCTGCATATCATCACATCTCAAAGAAAGAATAACTGGTTAAATAAATGGGTAAATTACAGCTCCACCACCTGGGCCTCATTGCCATGACGGCGTATCATGGTCAGCAGGTCCTCCGTCTTCATCCAGATGGTAGCCGTATTTTCATTAGGATGGATGCCGATAATGCCGCTGCCCTGCACAAATTCCTCATCCAAAAACAGCTTGACGTTGCATTCCTCGTTATTCAGAAGTCCCAGGGGCGATACGGAACCCGGCAGCACATCCAGCATTTCCTTCAAATCCTCCGCCGAGGCAAAGCTCAGGCGCCTGGTCCCCTGGGCTTTCTTAAACTCCTTCAACTGCACCCTTTTCGGCCCGCAGACCGTAATCAGGTAATAATTCTGTTTCTTGTCATCCCGGACAAAGAGGTTCTTTGCCTCCCGGTCCGGATAAGGCATCTCCATGTTAAGTGCCTCCTCCATGGTGAAAGCCGCCTCATGCTCAGTAACCTCGTGCCAGATTTCCTGCTTATCTACAAAATCAAAAATTTCCTGCTTGTTCACAAATCTTATCTCCCATTTTTTAAAATTCAATGCCCTGCTGGGCCTTTATGCCCTGCTGGTACGGATGCTTCACCAGCTTCATCTCCGTTACCAGGTCAGCACGCTCAATCAGCTCAGGCCGCGCATCCCTGCCTGTCAGGAGCACATGCAGCTTTTCCGGCTTCTTGTCCAGAAGTGCCAGCACATCATCAAGGGAAATCAGGCCGAACTTCACGGCATAATTAATCTCGTCAAAGATAATCAGGTCATACTGCCCGGACACCATCATCCGTTCTGACTCCTGCAAGGCCTTTGCCGCCGCCCTGATATGCTTTTCCCTGTCCTCGTCACTGCGCATCAGGCCGAGCCCCAGCGGCCTAATTTCAATCCTGCCATCCAGCTGCCCCAGCCGTTCAATGGCTTCCAGCTCGCCGTATTTCCAGCCCCCCTTGATAAACTGCAAAATCAGCACCCGGAGGCCGCTGCCCCATGCCCTTAGGGCCAGTCCCAGCCCTGCCGTAGTCTTGCCCTTGCCGTCGCCGGTATGCACCAGAATCAATCCTTTTGTTTTCATATTTTCTGCACTCCTTTTATAAAAATCATCTGTGCATTGCCTGCATACATTTCCTTGCAGCCTTAAATTTCAAGCCTGCATCCTTATATTATTTCCCAACGGCTGGCAGCATAGAACGTTCCAGCTTGTTGAAAACGTAAAAATACGCTCCGATAATCAGCAAAATCGTAAATACCCAGCTGATGGGGTACACCGCCATCAGCACGCTGAAAACCGGCTCCGCCGCAAAAATCGTATAGATATAGATTACCCGGAAGACGCACACCCCCAGAAAGCAGGCCGCTGCCGGATAAAGGGAATGTCCCACTCCCCGCATGCCGCCGGAGCAGGTCTCAATGACCACATTCATAAATTCAAAGGTCAGGATATAGCGTATGCGCAGCACCGCATACTCGATGACCTCTGCATCTGCCGTGTAGATGGCTGCCAAAAAAGGTGCCAGCAGGGACATCAGCAGGCAGATGCTGCCGGTAATGACGAAATTCATCCCTACGCACCAGCGCATAATCTGACGGCAGCGCCGGATATTCCCCGCCCCAAAGTTCTGTCCCACAAAGGTGGTAGCCGCCTGGGAAAAGGCGGACAGAATGAAAAAGGCGGCAAATTCAAAGTTCAGGGCAATAGCCGAGGCGGCGATATACTCCGCCCCCAGATTGTTAATGGCAATCTGAATAATGATGTTGGAAAAGGAAAAGACCATGCCCTGCAAGCCTGCCGGCAGGCCAATCCTGGCAATATACGCCAGCACACTTACATCAATGGCCAGCTTGCGCAGCTGCAGCTGCATCGGCCCTTCCTCCTGATGCAGCCAGTACACAATCATGCAGGCACTGCAGGTAGTGGCAATCACCGTAGCGATAGCGACTCCCTCCACCCCCATATGCAAGGCCAGCACGAAGAAAAGATTCAGGCTGACATTGATACAGCCTGATGCCAGCATAGCGTACAAAGGCCGCCTGGTATCCCCCTTGCTGCGCAGCAGGGCGGCCCCAAAGTTGTACAGCAAAAGGGTAGGAACTCCTGCCATCAGAATTTGCAGGTACAGCTCGGCGGCATCCAGTATCTCCGGCGGCGTATCAATCAAGAGCAAAATATCCCGCCCGAAAGTGACACCGAAAACCGCCAGAAAGATGCCGCACAAAACTGCCACCAGCATGGAGGTATGCACCGCTTTTTTCAGGCGCAGGTAAGTCCTTGCCCCCAGAAAATTGGCACAGGCCACATTGGCGCCAATGGACAGCCCCACCATCAGGTTCAGCATCAGGTTGATTACTATGCCATTGGCCCCTACGGCAGCCAACGCCTCCTTGCCCACAAACTGCCCCACAATGGCCACATCGGCAGCATTAAAAAGCTGCTGCATGATGCTTGTCATGGCAAGGGGAATGGCAAATTTCAGCACCTTGTCCCAAATAGAGCCCTCCAGCATGTTTATTTCCAGCTTAGCCACCAAATACATCTCCTAATACAAATCATATATTACTGATTTTCATAATTGTCCATTATCTCAAAGGCCTGAGCCTCCGTTACCAGAATCTCCCGGGGCTTGCTGCCCTGGGGCGGCCCTACAATCCCCAGCTGTTCCATAGTGTCCAGCAGGCGCCCGGCACGGCTGTAGCCGATATGATACCGCCGCTGGAAGCTGGAAGCGGAAGCACTGCCGCTGGACATGGTAAGCTCCACCGCATCCCGCAGCAGGCTGTCAATCTTGACCTTGCCTGAGGAAGCCTTGTCATCGTTCTCCCCGTCATTTTCGCTTTCCACAGCTTTATTGGTAAAATCAATGATTTCCTGATTTGCTTCCAGCTTGTGCCCCTGGGACTTGATGTACTCAGTCAGCATCTCCACTTCCTTGTCGCTGACGAAGGCTCCCTGGATACGGGTCGGCTTGTTGGCCTCCTGAGGCTTAAAGAGCATATCGCCCTTGCCCAGCAGCTTTTCTGCGCCGGAAGCATCCAGAATCGTCCTGGAGTCAATCTGGGAAGTCACCGCAAAGGAAATACGGGACGGGATATTTGCCTTGATTACGCCCGTAATGACATTTACTGATGGCCGCTGGGTAGCCAGCACCAGATAGATACCGGCAGCACGAGCCTTCTGGGCAATGCGGCAGATGGCATCCTCCACATCGTGAGGAGCCACCATCATCAGGTCAGCCAGCTCATCGATAATGATGACAATAGAAGGAAGCTGCTGCTCAGGCTCATCGGCAAACAGCTTGTTATAGCCCTCCATGTTGCGCACCCCTACCTGGGCAATCAGCCCATAGCGCTTTTCCATTTCCTGCACCGCCCAGTTCAGCACTGAGGCCGCTTTTTTTGCATCGGTTACCACCGGCACCATCAGGTGCGGAATATCGTTGTACACGGACAGCTCCACCATCTTTGGGTCTATCAGGATAAACTTGACCTCTGTGGGCTTTGCCTTGAACAGTACGCTGGTAATCAGGGTGTTGATGCACACCGACTTACCGGAGCCGGTGGCACCAGCCACCAGCAGATGGGGCATTTTCGCCAAATCGGCAAAGATGGCCTGACCGCCGATATCCTTGCCCAGCCCCACTGTCAGCTTGGACTTGGCTGCTGCAAAGGCAGGGTTTTCCAGCACCTCCCTCAGCTGCACGCTTTCCAGCTCACGGTTCGGCACCTCGATACCGATAGCCGCCTTGCCGGGAATCTGCTCAATGCGCACCGCTGTTGCTGCCATGTTCAGGGCTATATCGTCGGCCAGCCCCGTAATCTTGCTGACCTTGACCCCCGGTGCCGGCTTCACCTCATAACGGGTAACAGCCGGTCCGTGGCAAGCGTTGAGGATGGAAGCCTTCACCTTGAAATTCGCCAAAGTCTCCCCCAGGATTTTCGCATTATTGCTGATTTCCTGATTGAGGCTTTCATTCATGGTCTTTACGGTCTTGGAGAGCAAATGCAGAGGTGGCAGCTTGTATGGCGGCGGTGGCGGTGCTGCCTGCTCCGGGGCTGCTTTTGCTGCTATCTGCTCCACGCTGGCTTTCCCTACTGGCTGTTCTGTGATAATTTCCTCCCCTGGCTGCTGCACAGAACCATCGTCCTCAACAGCCTCTGTCAAATCCACCGACTCCTCCGGGTAGGTTATCTCCATATCATCGATGCCGTAGTCATACTCATCGGCTTCTGATTTCGTTTCTGTCTCCGCCTCTGCCACTATATCTGCTTCTATTTTCGTCTCTGCCTCTAGCTCTATCTCTGCTTCTACCTCTGCGTCTGCTTCTGTGTCTGCCTCATCTTCGCCTGCAGCTTTAGCTATATCTATTCCCATTATGTCTAAAGCAGCAATCGTCTCTGCATCAACACCTGCATCCACATCTACATCTACATCTGTATCTGTATTTACCTCTGTCTCTGCATCTATGCCTGTATGCATATCTGTATCTATATCACTGCTTATATCAGCGAATATGCTGTCACTATTGTCTGCGGCATACCTCTCCCAGTCAAAATCAGCCATCCCTTCCCAGTCATCTGCCTGAATCTGCTTGGCAGGTTGAGCATGTAGCCCGGCCTGGCTCTCATCCGCAATCTCCAGGCCCAGCTGCACAGCCAGCTCAGGCACTTCCTCCGGCTCTGCCGTGCTGGAAAACTTTTCCGCAAAGAAGCCTGCTGCCACAGGATTTGCTTCCACCAGCTCATCTGCATTGGCAGGTGGCGGCGCAAACTCCTTCACATCTCCGGACTCCTTTTCAGCCATCAGCTCTGCCGCTATGCTCACACCTGACAGGCTGTCCCTGCCGGATGCATGAGTTTTTTCCTGATAAGAAGCTGCACCTCTTTTGTCACTGCCAGCGGCAGATGTGCCCTGTTCCCCGTTCAAAAAAGCAGAATCCTGCTCATAACGCGCCAAAAACTGCTTACCGCGAAGCCGCTTCAGCCTTTCGCCCACATCATCAATATGCTCCTGCACATATTCCTGCACCTGCTCCTTGGCCTTGCCGCCTGCCTCAACTGTCTTATCATAGACCACCACTGTAGCTTTCTTGGCAACATCAGCACCTTTTTCCGCCTTTTCCTTGGTGGTCAGGATGCCCTGTGCCAGCGACCAGGTGGTTGCCACAATCAAGGCGCCAATCAGCCCTACCGCCAGAAGTATTGGTGTTCCATCCACACCTGCTACATTGTGCAGAAAAATCGTAATGGCCCCCCCCAGAAGCCCGCCACCCTCCACCAGGCTGGAAGGCAGAATTTCCTCCCCCGGCTTTACCACCAGATGATGATAAAGGGAAATGGCACAAGCAAAAAAGCCGATGCCCCCCAGCAGCCTGGCATTAAAGACCAGCTTCTGATGCCGCATGATATAATAGCCGCCTGCGCCCACAAAGGCACCTGCTGCCACCAATGCCCCTACGCCAAAGAAATATTGCAGGAACTTGGCTGCCTTGAGCCCCACAAAGCCTACATTCAATCCAGCTATGCCGCAGATAGCAATCAGCCCGGCAGCCACAAATGCCAGCCCCCGCAGCTCATAGTTCCGCTTTGTATTATCCTGTACCGGCTCATTGGCACTGGCACTGCCACTGCTTCCGCGCTTCGCCGCAGCAGTTTTTTTATTCTCAGCAGCCTTCTTGCGGCTGGTTGTCTTTGTCCGCTTTTTTTGCAACTAACTCACCCTCAAAATTATTTTTAAACATTCATTTCATTATTATACCAAAAAAATACATAATTTGACAAAAAAATCTGCAAAATAAACAGGCAGCCGGGAAATATCCGCCATATGCCCCCTTCGCCAAGGCGAAAAAGCCATATCCATCCCGGGCTGCCTGCTGTATTTATCCCAATGAACGACACAAAACCTTACTTAAACGACACAAAACCTTACTTATAAGTCACAATATCCTCAAGGGCACGCTTGGGAACATAATAATTCCTTTCCTCGTCAAGATAATAATCCAGGCTGTCCTTCAGCTCCACCACCGTACTCTTGTGTGAAGGATACCCCAGTGCCAGCACCAGGCGTATCTTGTAGTCTTCCGGTATTGCCAGAAGCTCCTGTATTTTCGGTGCATTGATGGAGGCCATGATACAGCTGCCTACCTTGTGCTCCCATGCTGTGGCAGCCAGCGTATTTACGGCAATCCCCACATCAATGTCACTAAGGGGCACAGCCCTTTCCGACTTGGCAATCACCACAAAGGCGGTCGGCTGCTCCCCCTCCACAGGCGTCCCCAGCTCCTTTGGGAGGGCTGCTGCCCATTTCACCAGCGGCTGCATCGCCTTCACCATCTCAGCAGACCTTACCACCGTATAAATCAGCGGCTGGTCATTCTTTGCACAGCTGGCAATCCTGACATTTTCCATCATCTCCCCCAGCACCGCCTCCGGCACCGGCTCCTGATGAAAACGCCTGTAAGTCCTCATTCCCTGATAATCCATAATCCTGCCTCCCAAAAAAACATAAATTTATCAGCGCAGCTCTATGCCGTGTATCCCCGGCAAATCCTGCAAAATATTGACTATATGGGTTGTGCTGTAATGCCTGCTGTTCAAAAGCATCATTTCCATCACCAGGATAATGGTCTGTTCACGCTCATTTCTGGCGTACTCCTCCCGCATTTTGATTTTTGTAATATCAATATGCAAATCATCAAGGCAGCTGGTAATGATAGAAAGCTGTTCAGGATTGTTATCCGAATACACCGTAAGCTGCAGCACACCGGCACGGGTGGATTTTTTCAGCTCGAAATGGCTGAGCACCCCCACCACTATAACGACGAAAACCGTTGTCATTATCGCTTCTATGTAAAAACCGGCACCCACTGCCAGCCCCACACAGGCAACCACCCACAGGCAGGCTGCCGTGGTCAGCCCTGTTACGCTCAGCCCCTCCTTCATGATGGCACCGGCACCCAGAAAACCAATGCCGCTGACTACCTGCGCCCCCAGCCTTGCCGGGTCCGCATTTGTCATGCCCTCCACCTGCTTATATATCTCGTAGGACATCATCATTATCAGGCATGAGCCAAGGCATACAAGTATATTCGTGCGCAGCCCTGCTGACTTGCGCCGTGACTGACGCTCATAGCCTATCATGCCTCCCAGCACGCATGCCAGCGCCAGCTGGCCGAAATTCTCAAGCACCTCATAGTATTCCATTTCTCCCACCACCTATCTGGCTGATTGCCGCATACTCTGCACGCACAGGCAGGCTAAAACATGTTTTACTCCCTGCTGATTAAAATTCTACATGCACAGCTGATTTTCCTGCTTTTCCATAAAAATTGTGATATAATTTTATCCACAGGAAGTGTGCAGCACAACTGCATGCAAAACTGCATATTTACAATACTGATGTAAAAAGGAGAAATACGCACATTATGGAAAGCAGAAAGAAAATAGCAATCGAAAAGCACGACCTGGGCTACAACTGTGCCCAGTCCGTAGCTCTTACCTATGCTGATTTAGTTGATATGGCACCGGAGCAGCTGTTTAAAATCACTGAGGGCTTCGGACTGGGCGGCGGCAATATGCAGGGAACCTGCGGTGCCATCAGCGGCGCTATAGCCCTCATCGGCCTCCTGAACAGCTGCGGCGATCTGGAGCACCCTTCCACCAAGGCTCAGACCTATGCCCTGGGACGGGAAATCCTGGAACGCTTCAAGGCTCAGAACGGCTCCGTCCTCTGCCACGAATTAAAAGGCGTTGGCACCGGCAAAGTCCTCCGCTCCTGCCCTGACTGCATCATGGATGCCTGCCAGCTCTTTGAGGAGCTTTACGAAGCAAAGCTCAGGCAATAATCCCCACTGCCATAAGCATATAAAAAATTGCATAAACATATATACCCATAAAAAAGGACAGCTACGGAACACATCTCCCATAGCTGTCCTCTTTATTTGCATTTATTTCACATTACTTGAAATCCACGAACTCATTAATTCTGGCACCGCCTTTTATCATCGGCTCCACAAAGCTTCTGTGGATATTCATCACGATAACATACGGCCTGCGCTCAGACATGGCACGCCTAAATGCCTCTGCAAAGCCCTCGGTAGAGTCAACATTTTCCGCCTCTATGCCAAAGCTCCTGGCATAGGCTGCATAATCCATTGGATAATCCAGCTCGCAGGCAATGTATCTTTCCTTGTAGTTTACCTTCTGCAGCTGCCGAATCATGCCCAGGCTGCTGTTATTCACAATGATGGAGATAATCGGCAGATTCAGCCTGGCAATGGTATAATACTCATTGCCGGTCATCTTGATGCCGCCATCGCCAGCCACATGCACTACGCGCCTCTCGCTGCCGCTGTTCTCATAGGCAACCTGTGCCCCCATAGCCGCAGGCAGGCCAAACCCCATAGTGCCAAGGCCGCCGGAGGTAAACCATGTCCTTGGCTCCTGCACCTTCAAGTGCAGGGCACACCACATCTGATGCTGCCCCACATCCGTGGCAAAAGCAAACTCCTTGCCGCTGGTAGCCTTTGCCACGCAATTCATGGCCCAAGGCACAGTCAGCCTGGAAACATGATAATCATAGGCATATTCGCAGCGCCAGCCACGGATTTTCTTCCACCAGTCCTCCAGCCTGGACACAGGCTCACGCTGCATCAGCATGGCAAGAATAGTCTGCATGTTGCCGGCCAGCCCTATAGAGCTGGCAATATTCTTGTCAATTTCCGCCGGGTCAATATCCACATGGATAAACTTGGTTCCCACTGTGTATTTATCAAGATTGCCTGTCTGGCGGTCAGCAAAGCGGCTGCCCAATGAAATAATCAAATCCGCATTTGCCACGGCATTGTTGGCAGCCTTGGTGCCATGCATACCGGCAAAGCCCAGCACATTGGGATGCTCGCTAGGCACACCGCCAATGCCCATCAGGGTAAACACGATCGGCAGGTTATAATGCTCCGCAAATGCAACTACCTCCTTGGAAGCACCTGCATTGATGACACCGCCGCCGGAAATAATCACCGGCTGCTTCGCCTGGCAGATTACCTCCGCCGCCTCTGCCACGCAAATCTTGAAATCAGCGTCCGGGGTGCCAGGTTCCTTCACAGGCGTATCGTCAGCATAAAAAGGAGCCGGATTCAGCAAAATATCCCGGGGAATATCCACCAGCACAGGCCCAGGGCGGCCATGCCTTGCCAGGCGAAAAGCCTCCCGGACAGTAGCAGCCAGAGCCTTCGGGTCCTTGACCTTGTAATTGTGCTTTGTCACAGGCATGGTCACATCCATGATGTCGATTTCCTGAAAGGAGTCCCTGCCCAAAAGCCCTGTATCCACCTGACCTGTAAAGGCAACCACAGGAATAGAATCCATAAATGCCGTTCCCAGCCCTGTCACCAGGTTGGTAGCCCCCGGGCCGGAGGTGGCAATGCACACGCCTACCTTGCCGGTAGCACGGGCATATCCGTCAGCAGCATGAGCCGCATTTTGTTCGTGAGTAGTCAAAATCTGATTGATATTTTTTGCATCATACAGTGCATCATATAAAGGGAGAATCATGCCGCCCGGATAGCCAAACAGCGTGTCAACCCCTTGCTCCTGCAGAATTTTTACGATTACCTGAGCTCCATTCATGGGCAGGCCCCCCTCATTAAAACTTCTGTAAAAACAACATCAGATATGTGCCAGTACAGCCCTGGTCATATCCTCGGTATTTGCCTTTTTAAAGCCCTCATGCCACAAATCAGCAGTACGCCAGCCCTCAGCCAGAGCTGCATCCACAGCATCCTCGATGGCCTTGGCAGCAGCTTCCTCCTGCAGGGAATAACGCAGCAGCATAGCCGCAGACAGAATCGTACCAATAGGATTGGCAATGCCCTTGCCTGCGATATCCGGTGCAGAACCGTGAATTGGCTCATAGAGACTGGTACATTCACCGATGGAAGCAGACGGCATCATGCCAATAGAGCCGCCAATCACCGCAGCCTCGTCACTGAGAATATCGCCAAAGAGATTGCCGGTCACGATAACATCAAACTGAGTCGGGCGGACAGCCAGCTGCATGGCAGTATTGTCAACGTAGAGATTATTCAGCTCCACATCGTCATAATCCTTTGCCACCTCTGCCACCGTGCGCCTCCACAGGCGTGAGGTTGCCAGCACATTCGCCTTATCCACGGAAGTGACCTTGCCCCGGCGCAGGCGGGCGGTCTCAAAAGCCAGCTTGGCAATGCGCTCCACCTCAGGAATAGAATAATTCTCCAGATCCCAGGCCCGCTCAGTACCGTTAAACTCCTCGGACTCACACTTGTCACCGAAGTAGATGCCGCCTACCAGCTCCCGGACAATCACCAGGTCAACGCCCTTGACCAGCTCAGGCTTCAAAGGAGAATACTCAGTCAAAGAATCTGCCACCTTTACAGGACGCAGATTGGCGTACAGCCCCAGGCCCTTCCGAAGTCCCAGAATTGCCTTTTCAGGCCGCAGGGACGGCTCCACATTATCCCACTTGTCACCGCCAACGGCACCGAACAGCACCCCATCAGCAGCCTTGCATGCCTCCAGGGTATCCTCCGGCAGCGGCGTGCCAAACTTGTCATAGGCAGTACCGCCTGCATCCTTGTATTCATATTCCAGCTCCAGGGAATATTTCTCCGCAGCCTTCTTCAGCACCTCTACGGCGGAGTCAGTAATCTCCTTGCCGATGCCGTCACCAGGAATGACCACAATCTTCTTTGCCATACTATCTTCTCCTTAAATCGGTGCAAAATCCTTGCACCAGTGCAATTTCATCACTATATATTTATGGTTTTAGCCCTTTGCCTTGATGTAGTTAATCAGGCCGCCAGCCTTGGCAATATCCTGCACGAAGCCCGGCAGCGGCTGGGCATGGAATACATCCCCGGTAGTCAGGTTCTCAATTACGCCGGTGGCAGTATCCACCCGGAGCCTGTCCCCGTGGCTGATTTTCTCCACATCAGCACCGATTTCCAGCAGCGGCAGTCCGATATTGATGCCGTTCCTGTAGAAAATACGGGCAAAATCCGCAGCAATAACCACAGGCACACCGGCAGCCTTGATGGCAATCGGCGCATGCTCACGGGAAGAACCGCAGCCGAAATTCTTGCCGCCTACCATGATGTCCCCTTCCACCACGTTGCTGGCAAAAGGCGCATCCTGATGCTCATCGCTGTCCTCCATGCAATGAGCCGCCAGATCCTTCGGGTCAAAGGAGTTCAGATAGCGTGCCGGAATAATCACATCCGTATCAATATTGTCGCCGTAGCGCCAAACCTTTCCCTCTAAGCTCATCTTACTTTACCTCCTCTGGAACTGCAATACGGCCGAGAATTGCGCTGGCTGCCGCCACATAAGGGCCTGCCAGATAAACCTCGGAATCAACGTGGCCCATGCGGCCGCGGAAATTACGGTTAGTGGTGGAAACAGCCTTCTCCCCGGCTGCCATGATACCCATGTGGGCACCCAGGCACGGCCCGCAGGTAGGGGTGCTAACAGCAGCACCGGCATTAATAAAGGTCTCCACATAACCAGCCTTCATGGCATCAAGATAAACCTGCTGGGAACCAGGGATAATGATGCAGCGCACATCAGGATGTACAGTATGGCCTGCCAGGATTTCCGCTGCCTGCTGCAAATCCTCCAGGCGTCCATTGGTGCAGGAACCGATTACCACCTGGTCAATCTTAATCTCCCCAATCTCGGACACAGGGTGGGTATTTCCCGGCAGATGCGGGAATGCCACTACAGGAGTAAGCTTGGACAGGTCAATCTCCACCACCTGCTCATACTCCGCATCCTCATCAGCCGCTACCGGCTCATAAGGCTGCTGCACACGCCCCTCTACATACTCCCTGGTAATCTCATCAAACGGGAAGATACCGTTCTTGCCGCCGGCCTCAATGGCCATGTTGCTGATGGTCAGTCGGTCAGTCATGGTCAGCTCCGCCACGCCCTCACCGGCAAACTCAATTGCCTTGTACAGGGCACCGTCCACGCCGATCATGCCAATCAGGGTGAGGATGACATCCTTGCCGCAGATGTACTTTGGCTTCTTGCCAGTCAGGACAACCTTGATAGCCTTTGGCACCTTGAACCAGGCCTCGCCGGTAGCCATAGCCACACCCAGGTCAGTGGAACCCACGCCGGTAGAAAAGCCGTTTACCGCACCGTAGGTGCAGGTATGGGAATCAGCGCCGATGGTCAGCATGCCAGGGCCTACAATGCCCTTCTCCGGCAGGATGACGTGCTCGATGCCTACGCGGCCAATCTCAAAATAATTCTTAATCTGATGCTTCCTGGCAAACTCCCGGACAGTCTTGGCAAGACCTGCTGCCTTAATATCCTTGTTTGGCGTAAAATGATCAGGCACCAGGGCAATCTTTGTATTATCAAACACCGGCTTGCCAATCTTCTCAAACTCCTTGATGGCAGGCGGAGCAGTTACATCATTTGCCAGCACCATATCCAGCTTGCAGAAAATCAGCTGACCGGCAGATACAGACTCCAGGCCTGCATGTCTGGCAAGAATTTTCTCGGTCATATTCATACCCATAACATACACCTCTCATAATTCTCACTAATGCTACAAATAGGCTTATGCCAAACACGGCATAAGCCTATTTCATTTTATTTTAATTTACCTGTCAAAAGCAACCGGGCTGACATTAGTCCTTGGACAAATCAGCGCCATCCTTCAGCCAGCTCATCATGCCGCGCAGCTTGCCGCCTACTTCCTCAAGCTGATGCTCTGCATTCAGCTTGCGCATAGCGTAGAAGTTCGGCCAGCCAACCTTGTTGTCAGTGAGGAACTTGTTGGCGAAGGTACCGTCCTGAATCTCCTTCAGAACCTGCTCCATAGCCTTGCGGCTAGGCTCAGCTACTACGCGAGGGCCGGATACATAGTCACCATACTCAGCAGTGTTGGAGATGGACTTGCGCATCTTGGCCATACCGCCCTCATACATCAGGTCAACGATGAGCTTCATCTCATGGAAGCACTCAAAGTATGCAATCTCAGGCTGATAACCTGCAGCTACCAAAGTCTCAAAGCCGTTCTTGATCAGGGAGCATACGCCGCCGCAGAGAACAGCCTGCTCACCGAACAGGTCGGTCTCAGTTTCCTCACGGAAGGTAGTCTGAATGCAGCCGGAACGGGTGCCGCCGATACCGCGGGCATAAGCCAGGGCCAGCTCGAAAGCATGACCGGTAGCATCCTGATATACTGCAAATACATCAGGAACACCGCCACCCTGAGTGAAAGTACGGCGTACCAGATGACCAGGGCCCTTCGGAGCAACCATGAATACATCTACATCAGCAGGTGGAATAATCTGCTGGAAATGAATGTTGAAACCATGTGCAAATGCCAAAGCCTTGCCAGCAGTCAGGTTTGGTGCAATCTCATTCTTATATACATCAGCCTGCTTCTCATCAGGAATCAGAATCATGATGATGTCAGCAGCTGCAGTTGCCTCGCCAACTGGCAGAACCTTCAGACCTTTGCTCTCAGCAACAGCCTTGGACTTGGAACCGTTATAAAGGCCTACTACAACGTTCAGACCGCTCTCCTTCAGGTTCAGCGCATGGGCATGTCCCTGGGAACCATAACCAATAATAGCAACGGTCTTGTCCTTGATAACTTCCCAATTTACATCCTGGTCATAAAAGATTTTTGCCATAATACTCTCTCTCCTCACAATGTTCTTGTATTGTATGCTCGCCCCGCTCCAGGCCGATAAGGCCTGTCCTGATAATCTCCAGGATACCATACGGCTTCAGGAGACGGGTGAACGCCGTCACCTTGTCATCATCGCCGGTAACCTCAAAAATCAGGGTAGTAGGCTGCACATCAATGACGCGGGCCCGGAAAAGCTCCGCCATTTTTAACACGTCAAGCCTGTTGGTATCGTCCGCCTTGACCTTTATCATGGTCATGCCGCGATACACAGCGTCTCCAGCTGCCAGCCGCTGCACCGCCTCCACATCAGGAAGCTTCTCCAGCTGCTTCATCATCTGGTCAACCAGATACTCATCACCGTATACCACCACGGTAATACGGGAAAACTCAGGGTTCTCGGTCACGCCCACCGCCAGGCTGTCAATATTGAACTCCCGGCGCGAGAACATGCTTGCCACCCGAACCAGCACACCGGTCTGATTCTTTACCAGAACAGATAATACGTGCTTCATTAAGAAAAACCCCTCCTATACCATCTGCCCAAGGCAACTATCACAAGTTTTCATTGAGCTTTGTATATTATCACTCATTAACACTAATTTGTCAACATTTAATAAAAAATATTACATTGATTATTTTGTACAGAAACATTTTTCCATCTCATGTACACATTGAGCCAAATAAAATAAAAATGTTTTTATACAGGCAACCTATGTCCACTGTACTTTATCACGACTGCCAGTTTTTGTAGGGATTATGTATCAGGCTGGAATTATAGTACCTGGCATCCCCTGATACCTCCTGCCCTGCCCAGTCAGGCAGCACCAGCTCTGCAGCCTCGGACTCAAGCTCCGCCTCAGCCACCGCCAGCCCTGCATTGTCCCCGGCAAAAATATCAATCTCCCACTGCTGCCCCTGATAGGACTCAGTATAGCGTGTCTTTTCCACCAGTGGCCTCAGGCACAGCTCATCCAGGAGCTGTGCCGCCTCCTTTGCCGGAATCTCATATTCCATCTCCATACGGGAAATGCCATGATTTTTCCCCTTGATGGTCAGAAAGCCGCGCTCCCCCTTCAGGCGTACCCGCACCGTGCGCTCCGGCTCCAGGGACAGATAGCCCTGGCGGATGCTGACGCCCTTGCCCTTCGGCTGCCACAGCTCCCTTTTGATTAAAAACTTGCGCTCAATTTCCTTTGCCATCTTCACCCATCCTGCTTGTCTTTTTCGTCAGTCACCGGCTGATAACCGCCCGTTGCCGCCTGCATGGAATATCCTGCTGCTTACTGCTCGCCGATAATCCGCACCTCAGGGAAAAGCCTGACACCGTTTTTGGCATACACCCTGTCCTGCACCTCTTTAATCAGGCTGAGCACATCCGCCGCCGTAGCGTTGCCGGAATTCACCACAAACCCGGCATGCTTGGTGGAAATCTGGGCACCGCCTACCTGCAGTCCCTTCAGCCCCGTCTCATCAATCAGCGTCCCGGCAAAATATCCCTGAGGCCTCTTGAAGGTACTGCCTGCACTTGGCAGCTCCAAAGGCTGCTTGCTCTCCCGGCGCTGGGTAAAATCAGCCATTTTCGCCTGAATTTCCTCCCTGTCCCCCGGCTCAAGCTCCATGGTAATCTCGCAGATAGCCTGCCCGTTATGCTGGAAGACGCTATGGCGATAGCCAAAATCCAGCTCATCCTTCTCATAGGTAATAATATTGCCATTATGCGCCACGGTCTTCACCCGGGTGACCACGTTCTTCATCTCTCCGCCATAGGCCCCTGCATTCATGAAGACTGCGCCTCCAAGGCTGCCCGGAATGCCGCAGGCAAACTCCAGCCCTGCCAGCCCGTTTTCCGCAGCAAACTGGGAAACATGCTTCAGATACGCACCTGCCCCGGCAACGATTTTATTGCCGTCGCACTGCTTGTAGCTCATAGGCGCATGAAACTTGATGACAGCTCCCCTGATACCCTTGTCCAGCACCAGCACGTTGGAGCCATTGCCCAGCACGGTATGGGGAATATCAAAATCCCTCAGGAGGACAAATATCTTCGCCACCTGCTCCATATCGGAAGGAAACAGCAGATAGTCCGCCGGTCCCCCGATATTAAAGGTCGTATGCCTGCTCATCGGCTCATTCACATAAAATTGTTCCTCGCCCAGCAGCTCCTTGGCTGCAGCAATAAAATCCTGATTTAATGACATGCCATCATTTCCTTACATAAATATTTTTCAAAAAAATTCCACCGACCTGTAGCCTGAAATTCAATCTATCTTGAACATTATACTAATAATTCAGCTATTTGAAAAGCCTCTTTGTTGTTCTATTGCAGTTTTTCATGTATAATAGGTTTGAATATATTAGTAATACCCGAGGATAATTTAATATGCGGAAATTAATTGCGTACTTTCTTTCATTTTTAACGATTATATGCTGTTTTACTATTTTTTGTATTTTTCTCACAGAAAAGACAGATTTGCTGGGGCTGAAGGATTACCAGGTCACTGCCAGCTTTTCCCAGGAAAAGGGCAGCACGGTCATGCACTGGCAGCGCTATCCCTATCCCTGCCTCTATCAGGTGGAAACCTATTACAAGACCACCGGCCTGGTGAAAGGGGAGCCTGAATTCACCAGGGTAAGCTCCGAATTTACGGTACAGGATTCCTATACCGTGCCGCCTACCGCCATACCTGCCTATTACAAGATCACTGCCTATGGCATTTTTGGCAAGGTCTCCGGCAGGGAAATACTCATCCCCAATGCCAACTACCAGGAGCCAATCCGCCCTGTGCCCATCTTCAAGTACACTGCGGACAATCCTGCCAGCCTGAAGCCGTATCTGGTCTGGCACAGTGTGCCGGACGGGGTACTGTACGAGCTGGAGCTTCTCTCAGGCCCCCCTGATGAGGAAAACACTGCCAGGCTGTCTGCCAAAAACCATCTCTCTGCCACCCGGCAGGTGTTTACCAACGGCTTGCAGATTGATTTGACGCCATACCAGAACCAGCCGCAGCTTTTCTGGCGGGTACGGGCCATGAATCTCCGCAAGGAGCCCATCGGCGTTTTTTCCACCGCCGAGCCTATCTGCCTTGATGCAGGCAAACCGGCTCCCAACAAGCCCCTGCTGAACAACTTCGACAGGATGCCGAACTTCTCCCAGCCTATCTATCCTGTCTTTACCTGGATTCCCATGCTGGGAGCCACACGCTACGAGGTGGAGCTCCTGACCTCGCCGCCTGCCGTGGAAAACGATACCTCCCCTACCAAGGACAGGGCATGGGCAAAAGTCGTGGACAGCTCCTTCAGCTGCTATGACGAATACGCCCGCTACTACGCAGGCAAATACTATTGGCGCGTCAGGGGGCTGGACGCCAGCGGCAACACTGTGGGCACCTATTCAGATACCGACAGCTTCACGGTAGAAGAACACCTCTCCCGGCCGGAGCTGGCAGCCTTCGGGGACAGCATTACCCACGGGGGCGGTGCCGTATCCTTCTCCCCTGCCAATCTTGAGTACAGCTATACCACCTACATCGGCATGCCATGCATCAACCTGGGCCGCAGCGGTGACACCTCCACCACCACCCTGGCCAGATTTGACAGGGATGTACTGCCTCTCATGCCGAAAAACCTTTTGATTATGACAGGCTCCAACAGCCTGCGCTCCAACGCATATTCCGCAGACAGGGTAATCTCTGATTTGGCACAGATTGGCGAGAAATGCCGTCAGAACGATATACGCCCTATTTTCCTGACTCTGCCGCCTATCAACCCTGCCAATATCATGCTGGCCTTCCAGACCCCTACTGACCCCAACTGGTATGCCAAGATGAAGGCCATCAACGCCTTTATCCGCCAGCAGCCCTATTACATCGACCTGGAGCCCTACTTCTACGATGCCAGCAAGACCATCCTGGCTCCTGAATGGGCCAATGACGGCCTCCACGCCGATATAAAGGGCAAGATGCTGATCGGGGAAATCATCGGCATGCACAAGGATTTGTTTGTGCATTAATCTCATCATGCTGCAAAAATTCATAACACTCATAATGCTCATAACACTGTGTAATGCTACGATTTATTGCTCTGTAAGCAGGTATGTTAGCAAACCAACGAAAATCCTTGAGTGCAGCCTCGCTTCTTAGTGAGTGCGAGCGCAAGCGAAGCAGGAACTTAGAAGCGTGATGCTGTGCTAATAGTGAAAGCGTGTTTTCGTAGTTGCTGACATACCTGCGGCTATATAGCACGAAAAAAAGATGGTTTTGATGTATTGTACATATGTACATACACCCAAACCATCTTTTACTTTACTTGATACTACTCCTCTGACTCCTGCTCCTGTTCCTGCTCCGGCAGCTCCGCCTCCGCAAACAAATCCAGCTGCTCATGCTCCAGAATGCTGCGGTCTGCCTCCGGCAGCTCCGGCAGGTCACTGATGTCATTCAGCCCGAAGCATTGCAGGAAAGTATCCGTAGTGCCGTAGAGGATAGGCCGCCCGATAGTATCCTTGCGGCCCAGCTCCCGTATCAGCTCCATTTCCAGCAGCTTGGACATGATTTTCTCAATGCGCACACCCCGGATATGCTCAATCTCCTGCTTGGTAATCGGCTGCTTAAAGGCAACTATGGACAGTGTTTCCATGGCGGCAGGGGAAAGCCTCTTATCCCGTTCCTCGCTGAGCCTTTCCACATAGTGGAAATACTGCGCCTTGGTCACTAGCTGCCAGCCTCCGGCAACCTGCTGCAGCTGCAATCCGCTGCCACGTTCCTCCAGCTGCTTGCTGTAGGCTGCTGCCAGTTCCCGCACATTCTCCGCATCTATACCCAGGATTTCCTTCAGGCTCTCCATTGACACAGGCTCGCCACTGGCAAACAGCACCGCCTCAAAAGCCCCGGTCAGCTCATTCATGAACATCCTTATTTTCACCTACCCTCACGGAAATATAAATCTCCTCGAACTGCCCCTGCTGCTGCACAGTGATGCTTTTCAGCTTGATAAGCTCCAGCATCGCCAAAAAAGTAGTAATCAGCTCCGCCCGGCTATTTCCCTGAAAGGCATCTGCAAATCTCAGCCTGCCATCCCTGCGGTGCAAAAGGGAAATCAGCTCCTCCATCTTGTCCTGCACGCTAAATTCCTCAGGCGCCACCAGCACCTGAGGAATCTTCAGCTCCCTGCGCACCGCCAGCACATTGGCAAAAGCCTCCAAAAGCTCGCTCAAGGAAAGATTCTTTGGAGGCAGATGCCGCACAGGCAGCTCCATGGGCTCACGGGCCAGAAAACGCTCCTGGGACCTTTGCAGCTCCCCCATGACACTGCTGACTTCCTTAAAACGGCGATACTCCAATATCCTTTCTATCAGCTCCTGCCTCGGGTCTGCCTCCGGCTCATCATCCTTTTCCTTGGGCGGCTTCGGCAGCAGCATCCGTGACTTGATCTGCAGCAGGGTAGCCGCCATGATGATAAACTCGCTGGCAATCTCGATATTAAAGCTGCGGAATTTATCAAGATACTCAATATACTGCTCCGTCAGGGAAGCTATCGGAATATCATAAATATCTATTTTATTTTTCTCAATAAGATGCATGAGAAGCTCCATAGGCCCCTCAAAACACTCAAGCCTTATTGAATACTGCTCCATAAACAACTTCCCTTAAACTGCACAATACTCCCTCAGCCAAATCCTCAGAACCACCAAAATCAGCTCAGATATCTGCCATGCATCAGCCCTGATATTTTGCCGCCTGGGCCCTGATAAGCTCCTCATCAGCAAAATAATTAATCTTCATGGCATCCTTTACATCCTGCAAGGTTGCCTCTGCCACCTGGCGAGCCCTGTCGCTGCCGGCCCTGAGAATATCATAGACAGCGGCAATATCCTTCTCATACTCCTTGCGGCGGGCGCGGATCGGCTCCAGCTCCGCCTGCATGATGCTGTTCAGGAACCGCTTAATCTTCACATCACCCAGGCCGCCACGGGTATAATGCTCCTTCAGCTCATCCAGGTTCTTATACTCAGGCAGATACTTGGCAAAATCCTCCTCCTTGCTGAAGGCATCCAGATAAGTAAACACCGTATTGCCCTCCAGATGGCCCGGATCGGACACCTTGATATGGGTAGGGTCAGTGTACATGTTCATAATCTTCTGCTGCACGGTCTTTTCATCATCGGAAAGGTAAATGCAGTTGCCCAGGGACTTGCTCATCTTCGCCTTGCCGTCAGTACCCGGCAGGCGGCGGCAGATATCATTGTCCGGCAGCATGATATCCGGCTCCACCAGAGCCTCGCAGTTATAAATCCTGTTGAAGCTGCGCACGATTTCCTTGGTCTGCTCCAGCATCGGCAGCTGGTCCTCCCCTACCGGCACCAGCGTAGCCTTGAAAGCAGTAATATCCGCCGCCTGGCTGATAGGATAGCAGAAAAAGCCCACCGGGATGCTGCCGCCGAAGCCACGCATCTGGATTTCGGATTTTACGGTCGGATTGCGCTGCACCCTGGCCACTGTCACCAGATTCATGTAGTAGAAAGAAAGCTCCGTCAGCTGCGGCACCATGGACTGAATAAACAGGGTGGACTTGGCAGGGTCCAGTCCCACGGACAAATAATCCAGGGCAACCTCGATAATATTCTGACGCACCTTCTCAGGATTGTCAAAGTTATCCGTAAGAGCCTGGGCATCTGCAATCATGATGTAAATTTCATCAAATTCACCAGAATTCTGCAGCTCCACCCGGCGCTTCAAAGAACCCACATAATGACCTACATGGAGCTTGCCGGTAGGCCTGTCACCTGTCAGAATAATCTTCTTCATCTCTCAAAATCCTCCCACTGCACAGGCAATGCATAAGAGCCCGTGCACATTTATGCAAATTATTTTTTTGGCAAAGCTGTCAATCACAGAAAAACGCCGATAATACTATTGAATATTCCCAATATCACCCGCTGCAAAGGAATCAATATCCCTGTCAGCACCGGCGTCATCATCATGACAATCAAGATAATAAAGCTGTAGCGTTCCAGTGACATCAGCTTGTAGGCATACCTGCCCGGCAAAAACACCATCAGCACCTTGGAGCCATCCAAAGGCGGCAGGGGCAGCATGTTGAAAATCGCAAAGTTGATGTTGTACAGAACCATCAATGACAGCACCAGCCGCACCCCATCAGAAAAAATCCCTGCCTTAAACAAAAGAGCCATAGCTATCAGGGACAGGAATGCCACCACCAGGTTGGAAACAGGCCCTGCCAGCGCCACCAGCAGCTCCCCCTTTTTCCAGTCCTTAAAGTTGCGTGCATTATACATGACCGGCTTCGCCCAGCCAAAATGAGCTATCAGGAGCATCACCAGCCCTATAGGGTCAATGTGTGCCTTGGGATTCAGCGTCAGCCGCCCCATCATGCGCGGGGTAAAATCCCCCATGGCATCCGCCACCCTGGCATGGGCGTATTCATGCACCACCAGGGCAATCAGAAGCCCCGGCAGGCCGCCAATAATACTCATCAGAGAAAAATCAAACATAAAATCCTCCCTACTAATGTCCCTCCCGGCTTATCTGCCCTGCGAATCCTGCAAATCACGCAGAAGCAGCACCGCCGTAACGGACTTGGCATCACAGATTTCCCCTGACCTGATTTTTGCCATGGCCTCATCCATAGTCAGGGTGCAGACATTGATAAACTCGTCCTCATCAGGATGCTGCCTGCCTGCTGTCAGCCCCTCTGCCGCGTAAATATAGATAAACTCGTTGGAAAAGCCCACCGTGGTAGCCAGCTTGGTGAGGAAAGTGTATTTCTCAGCCTGGTAGCCCGTTTCCTCCGAAAGCTCACGCCTTGCGCAGTCCAGCGGATCCTCGCCCTCGGCATCCAGCTTGCCAGCCGGAATCTCCAGTGTTACCTGCTGAATAGGATAGCGGTACTGGCGCACAAAAATCAGCCTGCCCTCAGGTGTAACCGGCACCACAGCCGATGCCCCCGGATGCTTTATCCACTCCCGATAAGCAATATTGCCATTTGGCAAACGGACGGTGTCCTTTTTTACATGCAGCAGATTGCCGTCAAAAACATCTTCGCTGCTTACCTTCTCCTCGATTAAATCAGCATCCTTGCCCATATTTTTATCCAACTCCCAATCCTTAGCCATGTTTTCTGTACCCCTCTTTTTTTATCTTTGCATAGGCAATCATTTCCCGGGCATTATCCAGGGATGCCGAGGAAACGTTGGCACCTGATGCCATTCTCGCAATCTCGTTGATGCGCTCCCCCTCAGACAGGGAACGAACCTCCGTAGATGTCTGGTTATCAGCCACATGCTTGCTGATGTAGAGATGATTGTCCGCCATGCAGGCAATCTGCGGCAGGTGGGTAATGCAGAGCACCTGCTTGCCGGCTGCCGCCATGGCAATTCGCTCCGCTACCATCTGGGCAGTCTTGCCGCCGATACCCGTATCAATCTCATCAAAGACCATGCTGGCAGGGGAAGTGTCCCTGCTGGCAGTAACCGTCTTGATAGCCAGGGCAATACGGGAAAGCTCGCCGCCTGATGCCACCTTCTGGATAGGCTTCGGCTCCTGCCCCGGATTGGCGGAGAACAATATCTCCAGCCTGTCACCGCCTGATGCCCCAAGAGACTCCGACGGCTGCACGTCAATCACAAAACAGGCATCCGGCATACCAAGGGCAGTTAGATGCCCCTCAATAGCATCGGACAAATCCCCTGCCGCTGCCCGGCGAAGCTCCGTCACCCTGCCAGCCGCCTTCCGTGCCGCTTCCCGTGCTCCGTTCACAGCTTCCTGCAGCCTGGCAATATCCTCATCATAATTTTCAATATCCGCCAGTTCCTGCTGACATTTATCATAATACGCCAAAATATCCCCGATGGTGGCACCATACTTCCGGCGCAGCTTGTCAATGACATCCATGCGGCTCTGCAGCCTGTCCAGAAGCCTAGGGTCAAACTCCATGGACTCCGCATAATCCCGCACCTCATAGCCAGCTTCCTTCACCTGAATGGCAGCCTCCCCCAGCACCCTGATGACTTCCTCCAGAGCATCATCAAAGCGGCTCAGTGCCTTTAGGCTCTCCACTGCTTCCTCCAGGCCGCTGACTACGCCTATGCCGTTATTGCCGCCACCATACAGGAGGCCGCATGCCTCCCCGGCATAACGGGAAATCTTTTCCGCATTGGACAGCTTGTTGATCTGCCGCTGCAGCTCCTCATCCTCGTTTTCCTGCAGCTGGGCGGCTTCTATCTCCTGAATCTGCCAGCGCAGCATATCCAGCCGCTGCTCATAATCACGGGAGGCATTTTCCTTTTCCGAAAGCTTTCCTTCCGCTTCCTTCAGAGCCTTGTACAATTCCCTGTACTCAGCCAGCGCACTGCCCAGCTCCCGGCCATAGCCATCCACCAGCTGAAACTGATTCTCCTGCTTCAAAAGGGACAGGTTCTCGTTCTGCCCGTGTACGTCCACCAGCAGGCCGCCCAGATTTTTCAGCACAGCCAGGGTTGTATGGCAGCCGTTAATCAGGATGCTGCCCCTGCCGCTGCTGGTAATCTGCCGCGTAATAATCAGCTCGTTCTCTGCCGTATCAATGGCATTTTCCTCCAAAAACGCCACCACATTGGGCTGATCCTCCAAGGAAAAAACAGCCTCCACACGAAGCCATTCCCTGCCATGCCGGATAAGCTCCGTGGAAAGGCGATTACCCAGCATAGCCCCCAAAGCATCTATCAGGATGGACTTGCCGGCACCTGTCTCGCCAGTCAGGATATTCAGGCCCTTATCAAATTCTATCTGAATATGCTCCAGGAGAGCAAAATTCCATACCGTAAGCGTGTTTAGCATGATAATCCTCTATTCTTCCATCCCTCAGACCGGGCAGCCCATGGACATCTCCCGCATTTTTGCCACAATGCCACGGGACTTCTCCTTGTCCTTCAGAACCGCCAAAACAGTATCGTCACCTGCCACCGTGCCTATGATTTCCGGCCACTGGGCATTGTCCAGGGCAAAAGCCACGGCAGCACCGGCGCCGGGCTGAGTCCTGATCACAATGATATTCTCACTGGCTTCCACCTTCAGCACAGAATCCTGAAATGCCTTCTGCATCTTAGACTCAGAATGCACCTGCTTCACATCCACCGGAAAAGAATAGCGGTATTTGCCGTGCCCATAAGGTATTTTCACCAGGTGCAGCTCCTTGATATCCCGGGAAACCGTTGCCTGGGTAACCTCGATTTTCTGCTCCTTCAGGGCAGCCGCCAGCTCCTCCTGGGTTTCTATAATCTGTGCCTCAATAATTGCCTTTATCTTTGCCTGCCTATAATTCTTCAATGTCCTCACCCCTCTATAAATTGCGCCAAAGCTTGTTTTTTAATGTATAATAATAATTCCTGTCCTCAAACTTGATAATCTTGGCAGGATCTTTCGCCTTGCGTATCGTCACCTCATCACCCGGCAGCAGCGGATAGCTTTCCTGCCCGTCCAGGGTTATCTGAATATCCTGATGCACCGCCGCTATGTGGATGCGCACCTTATCCTCATCCGGAATCACCATTGGCCGCACCTCCAGCGTATGAGGGCAGATAGGTGCTATCAGCAGTGACTTCACCGCCGGATTGATAATCGGCCCTCCTGCCGACAAGGAGTATGCGGTGGAGCCGGTAGCCGTGGAGATGATTACCCCGTCCGCCTTGTAGTCCGTCAGGCGGCAGCCGGCAACGCTCAGGCCCAGATGCAGCATCCTGGCCACGCCCCCCTTGCAGATAACTACGTCATTGAGGGCATGCCCCAGAAAACGCTTCTGGCCGCGGCTGTAATGGGAGCTGGAAATAACCGTCCGCTCCTCAATATAATACTGATTGTTCAAAAGCTTGCCCAGGCGGCTCTCCAGCTCCGGCACCTCAATATCTGCCAAAAATCCCACATTGCCGATATTGATGCCGCAGCAGGGAATATTCTTGGCGTAGAGCTGCCTGCACACCCCCAGCAGGGTGCCGTCACCGCCAATGCTGAGACCTATGTCCACATTCTGTTTCCCAATCCCCTGTACTCCCAGTTCCGGGTATCCGCAGAGCCTGGCGGTGGCCTCCGGCATCATCAGCCGTACCTCCTTGTCTGCGAAAAAATCCACAATGCGCTTTAGCACCCCGGCTGACTCAGGCTTATCTATATTTGGAAAAATTGCTATTGTCTTCATCATTGCACACCTCAAAGGGCACATCCCATAAAATACATTGCATAAAATACATTTCACAACCCAAAATAATGACTACAAATAATGTACTGCTAATGTACTGCCATTAATGTACTGCCATCACTTATCCAGTGCCCCATGGGCCTGGCTGACCACGGATACCACCAGCTCATCAGGAACGCCATCCGTGGCAGAAGCCCCCTTGGCCAGCCAGACCAGATACTCGATGTTGCCCTCCGGCCCCTTCACCGGGGAATATGTCAAGGCCTTGGGGGTAAGCTCCATCTGCCGTGCCAGTGCCAGCACACGGAAAATCACTTCCTCATGCACAGAAGGCTCCCTTACTACCCCCTTCTTGCCAACCTTTTCCCGGCCTGCCTCGAACTGAGGCTTGATAAGGGCTACAATCTCCCCCTCCGGCTGCAGCATCTCCCTGACAGCAGGCAGCACCTTTTCCAGGGAAATAAAAGCCACATCAATAGATGCCAGGTCCACGGGCTGCCCCAGCTGCTCAGGCGTTACATTCCTCACATTGGTGCGCTCCATGTTGACAACACGCTCATCGGTGCGCAGGCTCCATGCCAGCTGCCCGTAACCCACATCAATGGCAAACACCTTCACCGCGCCATTTTGCAGCATGCAGTCCGTAAAGCCGCCGGTAGAGGCACCGATATCAGCCGTCACCTTGCCCTGCAGGGAAACGCCGAACTCCCTGATGGCCTTTTCCAGCTTCAGGCCGCCCCTGCTCACATAGGGCAGGGTATTGCCCAGCACCCTGATCTCCGCCTCCGGCTTGACCATGGTGCCTGCCTTGTCCACCTTCTGGCCATCCACCAGCACCAGGCCTGCCATGATAGTCGTCTTCGCCCGTTCCCTGCTCTGCACCAGATTGCGCTTTACCAGCAGGGCATCCAGTCTTTCCTTTGCCATTACATCATACCACCAATATCATCAATTGCCATTGTTTACTACTCACAAGGTTTTATTGATATCGTCAGCTGCCATCACCTGCCGCTGCCGATGTTATCAATTATCCTGTCCGCTATCTGCTGCGGCATCAGGCCGCATTTTTCCAGAAGCTGAGGACAGGAGCCATGCTCAATAAATTTATCCTCAATGCCAAAGCGCAGCACCCTGCACTTTTTCCCTGCATCTGCCATAAATTCCAGCACAGCGGAGCCAAAGCCCCCTGCCAGGGCATTTTCCTCCAGCGTAACCATAAGCTCCGGCTGTCTCTCCAGAAGCCAGCCCAGCATATCAGCATCCAGCGGCTTGACAAAGCGCATATTCACTACCGTAGCCTTGATATTCGCCATGTTTAGAAGCCGTGCCGCTTCCACCGCCTGCTTGACCATGCTGCCCACAGCCAGGAGCACCACGCCCCTGCCGTCACCGGACAAAAGCTCCGCCTTGCCGATTTCCAGCTGCCTGAAGCCATCAGACAATGCCGCACCGGTAGCAGAGCCGCGCGGATAGCGCACCGCCGCAGGGCCATTATACTTCACAGCAGTGTAGAGCATATCCCTAAGCTCGTTCTCATCCTTCGGCGCCATCACTACCATACCAGGAATGTGGCGCAGGTAGGAATAGTCAAATACGCCGTGATGAGTCGGCCCGTCCGCCCCTACCAGCCCTGCCCTGTCCAGGCAAAGGGTAACAGGCAGCTTCTGCAGGCACACATCATGCACAATCTGGTCATAGGCCCGCTGGGCAAAGGTAGAGTAGAGTGCCACCACCGGGTGCGCCCCGGCAGCCGACATGCCTGCCGCCATGGTCACTGCATGCTCCTCGGCGATGCCCACATCAAAGAAACGCTCCGGGAACTGACGGGCGAAAGCCTTCAGCCCGGTGCCTGACGGCATGGCAGCCGTAATCGCTACCATGCTAGGATTGTCATAGCCCAGCTCCAGCATGGTACGGCTGAAAATCTCCGTATAGGAAGGCGGAGCCGCCGGATTCTTGATTGGCTCCCCTGTAGCCTTGTTGAACTTGCTGATGCCATGGAATTTGTCCGGCTCATCCTCGGCAGGCATGTAGCCCCTGCCCTTTTTGGTGCGCACATGTACCAGCACCGGCCCCTCAATATTGGCAATCTGGCGGAAAACTGACTGCATGGCCTCTATGTTGTGCCCGTCAATAGGCCCTATGTAGCTAAAGCCCATTTCCTCAAAGAGCCCACCCGGCGTGATGGCAGCCTTGACGCCATCCTTCAGGTACTCTGCAGTCTTCAGCACCGTATCCCCGATATGAGGAATATTCCTGATGAAGCCCTCAATATCCTTCTTTGCCCTGGCATACTGAGGCGCCAGCTTGATGCGGGACAGGTACTCGGACATAGCGCCCACATTCCTGTCAATGGACATCTCGTTATCGTTGAGGATAACTATCAGCCTCTTGCCCAGGTCACCGGCATAATTCAGCCCTTCGTAGGCCTCGCCGCCAGTCAGTGCCCCATCGCCGATAATTGCCACCACGTTATAGTCCTTGCCTTCCAGGTCACGGACTATGGACATGCCAAGAGCCGCCGAAATGGAAGTGCTGGCATGGCCTGTGCCAAAGGCATCAAACCGTGACTCCGACCGCTTGGGAAACCCTGTAATCCCGTTCAAGGTACGCAAGGTGGCAAAATTCTCCCTGCGCCCTGTCAGAATTTTGTGGGCATACGCCTGATGCCCCACATCCCAGACAAATTTATCCCGCTCCGGGTTGAATACGCTATAAAGTGCCAAGGTCAGGTCAACTGTCCCCAGGCTGGGTGCCAGATGGCCGCCATTTTTGGCACAGGTATCAATAATCATGCGGCGCAGCTCCGCCGCCAGGGACTGCAAATGGGAAATAGACAGCTTCTGTACATCAGCCGGGTGTTTTATACTATCTAAAATCTGTTCCACGCCAATCTCCCCTTTTACTTATTCCGCTCCAAGAGCATCTTCACCAGGTCACGGAGGAATTTTGCCTCATCACCAAAGATTTCCAGTGCTTCCAGGGCCTGCTGCACAGTATTCGCTGCCAGCTTCTTCGCCTCATCCAATGAGGTCAGGGTAACATAAGTGGATTTCTCGTTGCGCTCATCGCTGCCTACAGGCTTGCCGATAACTGCCTCATCCCCCACCACATCCAGAATATCATCCGTAATCTGGAAAGCCAGCCCGAAGCAGTCAGCATAGGTGGTAAGGGCTGCCAGCTGCGCCTCGGAAGCCCCTCCCAGGATAGCACCGCTGCGAATGGCGGCACGGAACAGCGCCCCGGTCTTGCCCATGTGCATTTTGCGCAGCTCCTCCATGGAAATCCGCTTTCCCTCGGACAGCATGTCAATAACCTGGCCGCCTACCATGCCGTTAGGCCCGGCAGCTATGCTCATCTCCCTCAGCACTTCCAGAAGCACCTGGGCAGGCACCCCCTGCTGCCTGAGAATGACCTCAAAAGCCTGGGTCAGCAGGGCATCACCTGCCAGAATGGCAAGGGCCTCGCCAAAGACCTTGTGATTGGTCAGCTTGCCCCTGCGGTAGTCGTCATTGTCCATGGCAGGCAAATCGTCATGAATCAGGGAATAGGTATGGATCATCTCTATGCCGCAGGCAGCCTGCACAAAATCCGTTCCCCTTGCGCCCACTGCATCCGCGGCTGCCATCACCAGGATTGGCCGCAGCCTCTTGCCGCCAGCCATCAGGCTGTACTCCATAGACTCCGCCAGACGAGGAACCAAAGCCGTTTCCGCCCCCAGCTCCTTTAGCAAAGCTGCCTCTATCAGCTTTATTCTCTCGTTCCACTGTGTCTTGTCCATTGCCTTTCCCCCTAAATATCATTAAACAGAAATTATCTGTTATCTATGTCTATTCCATTACTTATTAACTATTACTTGTTAGCCGTCATTTGTTATGCTTATCAGCCATTACTTATTGTCGATTATAAGCTCCTGCTCCGTTACACTGCCGTCCCCATTTTCCGCCAGCAGTATATCCATCTGTTCCTCTGCTTTCTTGAGGGCTTCCAGGCATTTGCCTGACAATTCCATGCCCCTGGTATAATCAGCCATGATTTCCTCCAAAGGAGCCTCACCGCCTTCCAGGCGGCTGACTATCTTCTCCAGCTCCTGCAAATTTTCCTCAAACGAGGCTGCTTTCTTCCGTGGCATAATCATACCTCCTCAATCTGGGTGACACATGCCTCCAATGAGCCGTCTGCCACCCTTATCTTCACCACATCATCCACGCTTACTTTCCCTATGCTTGACACCACAGTGCCATCCTGCCGCTGCACCAGGCCGTAGCCCCGGCGCAGCACTCCTGCCGGATTCACCAGCTCCAGCTTGTCTATCAGATGAGAGATGCGCTGCCTGCGGTTTTTGATTTCACTGGCTGCAGCAGCTATCAGTCTCTCCCGGAGCATATCCGCTCCCTGCTGCCGCTGTGCCAGCATCAGCTTCGGCTGCCTGAACACCTGCCGCCCCATCAGGTCCTCAATGCGCCTGTAGCGGCTGTCCAAAAAATTCCTTGCGCTGATGGTCATGCGGCGCTCAAGCCCTGCAAGGTACCTGGCCAGCTCACCGGCATCCCGCACAGCGAACTCCGCCGCCTGGGAAGGGGTAGCCGCCCGCCTGTCCGCCACAAAATCAGCCAGAGTAAAATCCGTCTCGTGCCCCACGGCAGAAATCACGGGAATCCGGGAGCGATAGATAGCACGTACCACGATTTCCTCGTTAAAGGACCACAAATCCTCCATGGAGCCGCCGCCCCTGCCCACAATCAGCACATCCACCGGATATTTCTCGTTAAAAAAATCCACAGCCGCCGCAATCTGCTCCGCCGAGCCTGCCCCCTGCACCTGCACGGGCTTCAGCACCAGCTGGATGCCGGGAAACCGCAGCTTGGATACCCGGAAGATATCCCGCAGCACCGCCCCTGTAGGCGAGGTCACTATGCCGATCCGCTTCGGGTACAATGGCAGCGGCTGCTTGTGAGCCTCATCAAAGAGACCTTCCCCGGCAAGCCGTGCCTTCAGCTGCTCAAAGGCCGCCGCCAGATCGCCTATGCCGTCAGGCACCATGCTGCTGACATACAGCTGGTACTTGCCGCCCTCGGCATAGACATTCACGCTGCCTGCGGCAATCACCTGCATGCCGTCCTGCGGCTGGAACCTCATCCTGGCAGCATTGCCCCGGAACATGACACAGGGAATAATCCCCCCCTTGTCCTTCAGGTTGAAATAGCAATGGCCGGAGCTATACCGCTTGAAATTGGAAATCTCACCCGTCACTGCCACATTCCGCAGGGCATGATCACCGCCTATTAAGTTTGCCAGATATCTTGTCAGCTCGCTGACTGTCACAGTCCCTGCCATAAACTCTCCCCTTGCACACAAAATGGGCTGCACCAGAAACAGGCAGCCCGGCTCTTACTTACGCAGCACAGCACCCAAAATGCCGTTGACAAAACGGCTGGAATCATCCGTGCCAAACTTCTTGGCAAGCTCCACCGCTTCATTAATAATAATATTCGGCGTAACCTTTTCTTCCCTGAACTTCAGCTCAAAAACTGCCATACGGGTGATATTTCTGTCCACACCTGCCATGCGTGAAAGCTTCCATTCCTTGGAGGCAGAAGAAATCAGCCCGTCAATCTCCGGCAGGCTGTCCATGGTGCCATTCACCAGCTCCTCCACGAACTGCCTGTCACGGGAGCCCAGGTGCCCCTCCATCTCAGCAGCCGCCGCATCTATCACAGCCAGCCTTGCTTCCTGCTGCTTTTCCTTCTCCGCCTCCTGGCACTGATTAAAATCCAGCTGGAACAAAGCCTGCAGTGCCAGCTCACGAGCCTGTCTTCTACTCATATCTGCAAAATCCTCTTTCTACACTCTTAACTCTATATTACATTCAACTCTATCTTAATATTCAACTTTATCTCATATCCAACAATCCGGCATCAGCCTGCCATTCAGCGCAATCTGTGAATATCCTTAGGTATGCAATCCTTGATGTTCTGCCAGGTATCGCCTTCCCTGTCCACATTCATGCCCACAAAAAGGCCGACAGTACCCAAAAACAGAATAAAAAGCATATTCCAGAAGCCAAAAACCAGTATGCATATGCCCAGCAAAACACCTGCCAGGCCACCTGCGCACTTGCCGGGATGCTCCTGCCACAGCCGCTGCAAAAACAGTGCCGCACTTTCCTTCATATCAAAATCCATCTTCAAACTCACCGCCTGTTACCCGATACGGCGTTTCTAAACTAATATACCTCGTTGCCGATATACCTCATTGCCGCCAGTGCTTTCCTCAGGGCTGTTACCTGATGCGGCGCTTCTTGACCGCTACGCCGCTGGCAATGCCTTGCACGGAAACAGCCAGCTCCACGTTGTCTATGCCTGCCGCCTGAGTCACATACCTGCCCACCTGAGTGCGGACATCATCGGAAATGGCTGCAATGCCTCTTTCCTGGCCTATCTCGAGGCGTATATCCAGCTTCAGGAAATCACCCTCGTCCTTGCGCCGCTCCACCAGGGCCTTTGCCTTCGCCATGCGCACGCCATGCACGCTGGCAGAGAGCTTCTCAGCCATATCACGTATAGCAGCCAGGGAAACATTCACCTGCCCCGTAGCGCCCTGCACCACCAGCAGCTCCTTGGCATTTATCTCCTTGCTCCTGCTGCCGGAAAGGCTGCACAAAAGCAGATGAATGCTAACCAGCAGGAATACGCCTGCCACCGCCCCCGTCTGCCATTGATTGGCCAGGTAGTCGTACTCATTGAGCACCACACGCTCAGGAACGATGTGCAGGCAAAGAGCCACAATGCCTGCACACAGAACCCCGAAGAACAGTGTGTACACAAATAACAGGCTACGATTTAATATTCCCATTATTCAACACCTTTTCTGTTCTTAACGCACACGAACTTCTTCTTCACGAGCCTCCGTCTCAGGGAAGCCGACCCCCTGGACATGGACATTTACCTCCACCACGGAAAGGCCGGTCATGGACTCAATAGCGTTCTTGACCTTCTCCTGCACGGTCAGTGCCACATCCGGGATGCGCACGCCGAACTTCACGATAATGTACAGATCAACAGCAGCCTCGGTCTCTCCTACCTCAACCTTTACTCCCTTGGCAAGATTCTTCTTGCCGAGAATCTCCGCAATGCCGCCAACCAGTCCGCCGCTCATGCCGGCAATGCCCTCTACCTCCGTAGCAGCCATGCCTGCAATGATGCTTACCACCTCGTCAGCAATACGGACAGAGCCAATGCCCTCATCCAATTTAATAGTATCGTTTGCCATAGAAAAAACCTCCTCGCAACAAAAACAGGATTTACTATGTATATTTTACCAAACATATAAGCTTTATTCAAGCCTTTTTGAATAAAAATACACCTTAATTTAAATTATTCTACATCACACTGAAAAATCCCTGCAAAATCTACTAAAATAATGTGCAAAAAAGGGATTCTACCACAAAAAAGCAGCGAATCCCTTTCACTTTCATGTAGTATTAATTTCTCAAGGTTCAGTGCAGAACAAAATATTTTGCTGCTTATGCACGCTCGATGTAGTTGCCGGTACGGGTATCAATCCTCAGTACATCGCCCTCGTTGATGAACAGAGGCACACGGACTGCATAGCCGGTCTCCAGGGTAGCCATCTTGGTAGCACCGGTAGCGGTGTTGCCCTTTACGCTTGGCTCACACTCGGTAACAGCCAGGTCAACGGAGTTTGGCAGGGTAATGCCGATTACGCGGCCCTTGAAGGACTGGATAGCAACTTCCATGTTTTCCTTCAGATAGTTCAGGGCGTCACCCAGCTGCTCCTTGTTCAGCTCCATCTGCTCATAAGTCTCATTGTCCATGAAGGTGTACATGCCGTCAGCCTCGTAGAGATAAGCCATACGGGCAGTATCAAGACGGGCAGCAGGCATCTTCTCATTCGGGTTGAAGGTACGCTCAACAACAGCGCCGGTCTCGACGTTCTTAATCTTGGTACGAACGAAAGCTGCACCCTTGCCCGGCTTTACATGCTGGAACTCGACAACCTGCCATACGCCGTTGTCAATCTCAATAGTCAGGCCAGTGCGGAAATCGGTACTTGTAATCATAAAATAAAACCTCCAAAAAATAAATTGCAAATAAATTATTGTGCCACGCAGCTCATACGCCCAGCTCAATCAATTCCTTCGGGCTGTGAGTCAAAATCTCGCAGCCGCCTTCCTTCACCACTACGGTATCCTCGATGCGGACACCGCCCCAGTCAGGAATATAGATGCCGGGCTCCACAGTCACCAGCATGTTCTCAGCCAGTGCCTCACAGGTGCTGGACGGTGAAAGGCGCGGTTCCTCGTGGATTTCCAGGCCGACGCTGTGCCCCAGGCCGTGGCCAAAATACCTGCCATAGCCTGCCTCGGCAATCTGCTGCCTTACCAGCCTGTCCACCTCCTTGCCGGATGCTCCCGGCTGAACCAGGCTTACCCCCAGCTCCTGAGCCTTCAGCACGGTGCTGTACACATGGCGCTGCTTTTCGTCAGCCCTGCCCATGCAAACAGTGCGTGTCATATCTGAATGATACCCCTTATACACAGCACCGTAGTCCATTGTAACAAATTCTCCGACATTTATCAACTTTTCTGTTGCAGTTCCATGAGGAAGGCTGCCTCTTTTTCCCGAAGCAACGATTGTATCAAAGGACGGGCGCTGGGAACCCTTCTGCCGCATACAGTTTTCCAGGGCAGCTGCCACATCCAGCTCCGAAATCCCCGGGCGGATATAGGTCAGGATATATTCAAATGCCTCGTCGCCAATCTCCATGGCACGGCGGATGCAGGCCAGCTCCTCCTGTGACTTGACCTGCCGCAGGCTGTCCAGGCTGACAGAATGAGTGAAATCCACATCATGAAGCTGCCCGGCAATCTTCCTGTGCCAGTCATAGCAGAGGCTGCCTCCCTCGAAGCCCACCCGTGACAAGCCATCTTCGTTGATGACTTCAGCCACGCGCTTAAGAAGCCCCTTTTCCTGCTTCTTCACCTTAAAATCCGGGGCTTCCCTGGCCGCCTGCTCCACATAACGAAAATCCGTCACCAGCTGTGCCGTATTCATGCCGATTACCAGCATGGAATCATCACCGGTAAAGCCGCTGAAATAATGCAGGTTTTCCAGCTTGCTGACCACCACGCCATCCAGCTCCTGCTCACGCAGGTACTCCCTCAAACCTATCAATCTATCCTTGTACATGAAAATACGCCTCTTTGTACACTATAACACTAAATAACACTAATTTTATCCTTTGCCGTTATTTATGCCCTTGCCTTGAGCTTTCTGATGGCTGTATACATGGCAGCGGCATAGCTGTCAGTGCCAAAGCCCAGAATCTGCCCCATGACCACCGGCGCAATCACCGACTTGTGGCGGAACTCCTCCCTGGTGTGCACATTGGAAATATGCACCTCTATCACAGGCACCGCCACGGAAGCGATAGCATCCCGCAGGGCAATGCTGTAGTGAGTAAAGGCTCCGGCATTGAGAATGATGAAATCCGTGCCATTTAATGGTGCCTGCTGGATTTTGTCAATCAGTGCCCCCTCATGGTTGGACTGGAAAAACTCCGTCTCCACCCCGGCCTCTGCCGCCTGGGCCTCCAGCATGGCGTTAATATCCGCCAATGTCGTGCTGCCATAAATCTCCGGCTCACGGGTACCCAGCATGTTGAGATTCGGCCCGTGCATAACAAGAATCTTGCTCATATCCTTCTCTCCTCCCCCAAAATATCATATATCCCGGCGCAGGATGGCATAAGGCTCCACCGGCTGCGCCATCCTGATTTTCACAATCTGCTGCGGATGAGGCGCCACCTCAATAGGCTCCCCCTCATCATTGTACATCTCGGACAATACCTGGCGGAACCCGGCCAGCTTCGGCTGGAAAACCTCTATCTCCTGCCCTATTTTCATGTTGTTCCGCTGCTCCACAGTGGCAAAGCCTGTCTTTTCATCATATTCCAGCACCAGCCCCACAAAATCCGAGGTCTGGATATAGCTGGAAGTGCCGTAAATCTGATCCTTTTCCGTCGGGCGGCCATAATAAAAGCCGGTAGTATAAGCACGATGTGACACCTTGTCCAGCTCCTCCAGCCATTCTTTCTTTACGGCAAAGCCCTCAGGGTTTTCAAAGTAGCTGTCGATTGCCTCCCGATATGCCTTCACCACGCTGGCCGCATAGTGGACGCTTTTCATGCGCCCCTCTATTTTCAGGCTGTCCACGCCGCTCTCAATCACATCCGGCAGATAAGGCAGCAGGCACATGTCCTTGGAGTTGAAAATATATGTCCCCCGCTCATCCTCCAGCACAGGGAAATACTGCCCCGGCCTCTTTTCCTCCATCAGGGCATAATTCCAGCGGCAAGGCTGGGCGCAGCTGCCCCGGTTGGCATCCCGGCCGGTCAGATAGTTGCTCATCAGGCAGCGGCCGGAATAAGAAATGCACATGGCTCCATGGACGAACATCTCCAGCTCCACAGAGCATTTGCTGCGGATTTCCTTTACTTCCTTCAGGGACATCTCACGGGCCAGCACCACCCGGTCAGCCCCCATATCCGCCCAGGCATTTACCGCCGCCCAGTTGGTGTTGTTGGCCTGGGTGCTGATGTGCAGCTCCACATCCGGTGCAAACTGCTTCGCCAGGGTAAATACCCCCAGATCCGCCACCAGGAGGCCATCTACCCGGATGCTGTTCAGATAGCCCAGGTAATCAGGCAGGGCTTCTATATCGCTGTTATGAGGAAAGATATTCACCGTCACATATACCTTCTTGCCAAGATTGTGGGCAAAAGCAACTGCCTCCCCCAGCTCCTCCCGTGAAAAATTCCCCCCGAAAGCACGCAGCCCGAAGGCCTTGCCTCCCAGATAAACGGCATCAGCACCGTACAAAAGAGCCATCTTGAGTTTTTCCATATTGCCAGCCGGAGCCAAAAGCTCAGGTTTCTTCATCTATCTATACCTCCAACTTACTGCCAATCCATCGCCATCTTCGTGGATTTCCGTCCTGAATTCATCATTTTCCGTTACCATGCCAATGTACTCCCGCAGCCTCTTTACGATAGTGCGGAAACGCCTCGGCACCGGCTCACTGCCACGCACATAGCCGCGAAACAGCACATTGTCGGCAATCACAACCCCATCCTCCGCCAAAAGAGGATACACCTTGCGGAAATAATCCGGGTACTGCCCCTTGGCCGCATCAATGAACACCAAGTCAAACCGGCCGGACTGCCTCAGGATATTTTCCCCGGCATCTCCCCGGACGATAGTTATCTGTCCGGCAAATCTGCTCCTTTTGATAAAGCCTTCCGCCTCATCCGCCCGCTCATCACTCAGCTCCAGCGTCACAATCTCCACGTCATCAGCCCCATTGGCTGCAATATACAGGGTTGAATAGCCAATGGCCGTGCCTATTTCCAGCACCCGGCGGGGCCTTTTCTGCGCCACAGTTTCCGTCAGCACATGCAGCCCCTTTGCATTGATAATGGGCACATGGTTTGCCTCGCCGTATTCCTTCATCTCCGCCAGCAGAACGGCCAAATCCTTATCGTACTTATCGTACTTATCGTCTTTATTTACCTTATCTGCCTTATATTTCTTATCTGATTCATATTCTTTATCGTCTTTAACGTCGCTTTTCACTCTGTCCTCGCTTGTCTATATCCAGCCACTATCTGACCAGCTTGCCTTTTTATGCCAGCCTTATTTCAGTTTTTTATCTTACCTGATTGACCAGGTCCAGGTGCTCATCATAGTTATAGCCGTAGTGGTTATGCCCATCACGATCCGCCACAAAATACAGATAATCCGTATCAGCAGGATGCAGCACAGCCTCAATGGAAGCCAGCCCCGGACTGGCAATAGGCCCCGGCGGCAAGCCATAATGCAGATATGTATTATATGGGGATTCCACCAGTGTATCCTCGATGGACAAATCCTCCTTGACCTCATCACGCAGGTACTGCAAGGTGGTATCCGTCTGCAATGGCATGTTGATGTCCAGCCGCTTGAAGAAAACCTGGGCAATCACCGGCCTGTCCTCAGGATAACGGGCTTCCTTTTCCACCAGGGAAGCAAGATTGACCAGCTCATAGATGGAAAGATTGCAGTCTGCCGCCTGCTGCCGCATCTCCGGGGTCAGCTTCCTGTCAAACTCGTCCGCCATCTTCTGCATGATATCCCGCGGAGTAGCATCATTGGCAAAATCATAAGTATCAGGAAACAAAAATCCCTCTATGCGGTAGTCTGCCTCCGGCACCGCCTCTATATAATCATAAGGGGCAAAATCCTTCGCCTCTGACAGAAACTCCTTTTCATCCACCAGCCCCTGCTGGGCAAACAGCTTCGCCACCTGGCGTACATTCAACCCCTCCGGCACCGTCACGCGCACGGCAGAAGACCGTCCGTGAATCAGCACATTGAGGGCATCCCCCGGCCGCATGCCAGGCTGCAGCTCAAAAACACCTGCCTGAAATTTGCTGTCCGCATTATTCAGCTTCACCGCCAGCCAGAACTTTGCCTGAGAGTCAATAACACCTTCCTTTTCCAAGAGCTCGCCAATCTGTGATGAGCCCATGCCAGGCTTGATGCGCACATAAACCCTGTCCTCCCCGGAAACCTCCGTCACATCAGAGTAAGCGCAGCTCATGGCCAGCAGCACCGTGCTGACTGCCGCCACGGCACAGGCACCGACTGCAGAGGCAACCAGCAGATTGCGCTTCGCCTTTTTCTTTGCTTCCTCCCCCTCGGCACTGCGATAAAAAAACAATGACTCTATCCTGCTTGCCAGCTTGTCCTTTAACTCACTAAAATCCATAATCCACCCCACAAATTTTAACTTCTCTTATTGTACCACCATTTAGAAAGCTTTGTGAAGTATTTTCCATGATTATCTGCATTCACCTCTCAGCCATGCCTCTGCCTGCTGCCACTCCGGATAAAAACCTGCCACCAGGGCATGAAACTTCGGGGTATGATTCTTTTCCAGCAAATGAACCAGTTCATGAATAATGACGTATGCCAGGCACTCCGGCGGCTTCTTGGCAAGATTCAGGCTGAGCCATACCCGCTTCTCCTTTATATTGCAGGAGCCCCAGCGTGTTTTCATGCGCTTGAGGCGCACCTCCTTTGCAGAAAGGCCCGTGATTTGCTCACACTTCGGAAAAATCTCCGTCACGGCCCGTTCCAGCTCCCGGCTGTACAGCTCATACAGGCAGTCCTCCATCTGCTCCCTGCCGCTGCACGGCGGCACGGCCAGCACAATATGCCCATCTACCAGCCTGGCAAAATGAGCATGCTCCGTAAAGACCACCTTCAGCTCATAGGCTTTTCCCCACAAAAAGCATCTGCCACCATCAGCAGCAATCCTTTCTCCGCAGCCCTGCAAGAATCTTTCCCGTGCCGCCATGATTCCCTGCCATGCTTCACGAAGCACCGCCTCCCATTCATAATTCCGCACCCCCGGGGCGCAGCTCAGCTCCACATCGCCATAAGGCGGCACCACCTTCACCCGTATATTCTTCATCCGCGGCCTGCGCACCACCTGCACAGGCACCCCTTCAAATATATATTCCTTCTTCGCTATCATCTTCACCATCCCAGCCAGGCCATGGCATTACGCAAAAGCCCATTGATATTACAAAAAGCTCACGGTAACAGCGCACAATCAGCCTCTTTCCCATCTTTTGCCTCGCAGTATACTCCCCCATTTTGAACTACTCCCTCCTAAATCACCATTAGAATCGGAGTAGAACTCCTTAATTCCCACATCTATGCCTATTTCCCCGCCATTATTAGAAAAAATTTCTACTTCTTCCTCAACGCACAGGGAAACAAAATACTTGCCTGTGGCCTTGCGTGACACAGTGACATTCAAAA
>OBLI01000259.1_pt1 | contig 57773 bp, 74 predicted proteins | sample 1519701 | NCBI WGS metagenome assembly OBLI01 (sample SAMEA3663005, study PRJEB22513) | pig gut metagenome | biome: pig gut; feature: pig-associated habitat; material: faeces | place: France | collected 2012
TCCGCCCTACGAGTACCAGCTAGAAGCCCCCCGGCAAGGTCTTGAGGTGCAAAAAAGTTGATTTATTCACCTTTTTGCACCTAAAACGGAACTATCCCTGTCCAAATCGTTTCGGTTTGGATAGGGTGCTTCGAGTTGAATGATTGAGAGTGTCCCGGAAAGGCCGCCAGAACTCGTCGGAGAAGACTGACGGGCACTGGCTTCACGCGTTTGGAGTCGCGCCTGTGGGGATTGGGGCTATGTGGGGGAGGGTGTATTGACCCGCGTGGCCTTTCCGGAACACGACACTACTATACCATGCCAAATGGCAAAGTCAAACGCCCCGCGAACTTTTTTTCCGATTTTTTTAGGTGGCGCGGCCGGGCGGCTTGTCGGTTAGCTTTGGCCTTTGGTCTATGGCGGTCGGCGGCAAAGAAAAGCCCCCGACATCGGCTAGTTTTGGAAAGACACCGACAGCGGGGGAGAGATTGCGCCGAGTGTGTGGGTGACTAATCCACGCGCCCGAACTTTTGCGGTGGAGGTGTGGCGCACACATAACATACATCATGCCGTCAGGATGCCAAGCGAATCCGAATGGAAATCCATGCGTATCCACGGTGCGCAGCGGACAAGCCTTACGGCGTCCGGATCGGCCACCAGGAGACGTTCCGGATGCCCTTTTCTGGCCGTCCTGCGGCCTTGCGAAGTATTTTACTCCATAACAGATACTCGGTTCTATCATCGTTTGCTCGGTGCTGAAAAACGGTTTACTCGGTGTCAGGAGTGTGCAAATGAAACTAGATTGCACTAATTTGAATAAGCAATCATTCGTTTTTTAGCAGAAAATGAAAGAAAGTGCAAAATAGTTGCAGTTGAGGGTATAAGTGCAATGTATCAAATTTACACCTAAGTAGTTTATTTCCAACTACTTGCGTCGTGGACACCTAAATAATTCATATAGAATTATAGAATACTATAAAGAATATACCAAACAAAAAAAGAAACATAAGAAAATTCTCGCTAGGAATTTTTCACTATCGCGGGCGGGCGTCATGCTCCCGTGCCTGTCTCTGTGTGTGGTTTGCAATATATATACGCGAGCAGTCCCAACATTTGGCTCATTCTTTAGATGTTCGTTGCGGCGCAAGTACTTACGGCGCGGCTCAAGACAAAAATGTGAAAGAATGTGAATGAAAATGAATAAGAAATGAATGAAAAATGAATAAAAGTGCAACTTACCGCATAAAAAAGTCAAAGCAGACTCAAAATTTCTGGGCAAATGTTGAGGTCTCCTCCGGCGTCCGTGGCGGTTTTCGCCCCAAAATTCCGGCAAGATTTTCAGAAATGCACGACTATATGACTGTTTTTGACAATTTTCAAGAAAAACATTTGAATTGGTGTTTTGGCTTGCATTTTTGCGCCAGAAAATGACCTCCATTTCCAAAGGCCATGACAACGAAAGTCCTGGAAAGGCCAAAATCCGCGAATGGAATGGCTGTGGCGCGATTTCTTGCGGCGGGTGGTACGTCCATTCGTCCGTGAAATCCAATGCGGCTTACAGCGCGTTTCTGTTGATTTCGCCATTTCGCGCCATTGGGCGAGGATTTCCTTTACCTTATATAAGCGAACGGAAGCCCTCTGGGACACCGCGTGGAATTACCCCTGCCTCCCATAGGCCAGGCCATAAAAACGCGCCCAAATCGGCGCGGATGCGCCCCGGCGCCCCTGAAACTCCTCCAACATTTGGGTCAGAATTTTGGTGTTCCCCAAAATTCTAACAAATGTTTTAGAGGATTTTTATTCACTTTCTCGATTTTGGGCTTTCATTTTCTTTCACATTCTTTCACATTTTCAAAAAATTTTTATGAAATTTGTTAGCTAATAAGTGTTAGCGTACCAATTCCTTGACACCTGCCGTGGAGGTTTCCGAGTATTTGCTCGCGAGTACTTTTGTCATTCTGTGGACTGCGACGCGGCTTCCTTTCGCCACTGCACGACGGAACATTCTTCTCCTGCTGTTGTCTGTCATGTGCGGAGAGGGGCGGTGGGACACGAAACGGCAGAAGAAGGAAAAAGGAACAGATGCAGGAAAGCACAGGAGGCGGGAGCCTCCACCAGATCATCAGCGCGTTCGTCGGAGAGGACGACATCATCATCAGAAGGTCAGGAAGGCTGAGGGAGCCTGACACCATCTCGTTCCGCATACCGATATTCAGGGACGCGGACAGGAAGACGGGTCGCGGATGCCTGTGCATCGAGGTCATATCGCATCAGGACGGCCTGTGCGACGTGAGGACGCATCCAGGCGACGGCATCGACTCGGACCGGGCGCACTACATCAAGCTGATCGTCGGGAACAGGCGCACCGAGTGCATGTTCCGCTACGTCAAGTCGTTCCTCGACGACCACGGCCTGTCAACCGACGGCACGTCCATCACCGGAACGGTCATCTACATGAGGGCCGTCAACATCCACTTCATCGGCGCGTTCCGACTCGTGCAGGCCATCGTGTGCGGCATCATTCCTACTGTAGCGGAGGACCTTGCCGGAATGGACGAGAGCGACGGCGTGACCGAGGACGAGTACATCGAGGCACGTCTCTTCACGATACGCGACGCGATAGCCAGCTCAAGGAGGTTCCGCAATGAGGGTAACTGAGGTTGACATCGACAGCGTTCGCCCGTATGCCGGAAATCCGCGAAACAACTCCGCAGCCGTGGACGTCATCGCGGAGTCCATACGCAACTACGGCTTCCGGCAGCCAATCGTGGTGGACAAAGACATGGTGATCGTCTGCGGCCACACGCGCTGGGAGGCCATGCGGCGTCTTGGCATGAGGACCATCCCCTGCGTCATCGCGGATGACCTTACGCCAGAGCAGGCCATGGCCTACCGACTCGACGACAACCGCTCGGCTGAGTTCTCTTCATGGGACATGGGCAAGCTCACGGAGGAGCTTGGAAAGCTCGGCGACGCCGGATATGACCTCTCGTCGCTTTCATTCACCTCCGAGGAGCTTGAGTCGCTTCTCGGCGATGACGAAGGCGACAGGGAGTCTGAAGCGGAGGATGAGGACGGAGACGGCGATAATGATGCCGTGTGCGGAGACCCAGGAATCGACGTCCGCGAGTTCGGTTGCGTGACGCTTGTCCTCGGATCCAGCGACGATGGATCAGTTGTGGAGTCAGCACTTGGAGGAAAGTCGCCGTCCGCAGTCGTGTACAGCATCCTTATGCTGTCGGAGACGTTCGGTGACATGCTTGAGCTTGAGTCGCACATCGTCCGCAAAGTGGAGCGCATCGCAGACATGGCCGCTCCTGGAACTCCGTTCTACGCCATCGCGGACGGCTCGTCCATCGCAGCCGCCGTCGGCTCCATGCCGGCGTTTGGCGTTGACGTGATGGGCGAGGTCGCGCTTCCGCTTGCGCGTGAGGTTCATCTTGGAGGAAGCCTCTACGACAGGTCGCACGTATCGGTCATCTACGGCTGGAAGCGCGGAGGAACGCCTCCGTTTGACGGAGAGGGCGCGTCGTCCATGCCGAAGTGCAGCCATCCGGAATGGTCGCACTGCCCTCCGGAGTGCATCACCCATACGGTGTCGCGCCATTGCGGACGAGACGGCGTGGTGGCCAATCCTCTCGGCGGAAGCGGCGACGTTGCCGCCATCTGCCTGAGAGTCGGCCAGCGGTGCGTGTCGTTCCACGATGACTCCGACTCGTTCCGCGCCGTGTGCGGGAGGCTTGCGGCGAATGGGAAGGGATGAGGGGATGGAGTGGCTCAGGTCACGCGGGTTCCTGCCGTCGCACGACAGGCTGATGGGCGAGACCGTGGAGTCCATGTCAATCGTATGGAGCGGCGTCCGCTGGCGATGCGCGATCCTGTCCTCCGGGATATGGGCTGCCTACCGTGAGATTGACGCCTTCGGCTCCAGGTGCGTCGCGTATGGCGATTCCCCGTCCGAAGCCCTTGACGAGCTTGTGTCCTCGATTAAGCGCGGCGGCTGGATGATGGAGACGCTGTGGAGGGTGATGTCTCGATGAGCGGTGCGAAGGTCAATCCCATGTCCCTCACTGTGGCGGAGCTTGTCTCCGTCATCAGGAGGGGCGGTCATCGCGGCATGACGGAGGATGCGTTCTCGAACGATGTCTCCGACGGCTTCATGCCGAACGCGGACGGAACCGTGGACGTGTTCGACTACCTGACTTGGCTCGTCGGCAGACGCCTGTCAGACCCTCCTCCGAGAGTTCCTCCGACAAAGGGCTTTGACATGGCCAGCGTGTCGCCCGCGACGCTTGCCGGATGGCTGACAATGTACAACCATCTTGGCTATGACGTGCCGAAGTCGCGGCTGACAGGCATCATCTCTACGTACCGCGACAGCGTGTGCGCCAAGGACGACGAGAGCCACTTCGACTTCTCGCGCCTTCTCGCGTTCGCCGTCACGCATGGGCGCATCAGGGCCAAGTCCGTGTCGGCGAAGGGATACGAGGCGCACAAGGCGGAGATGGCGCGGCGAAACCGCGAGGCTTCAGCGGCAGGGCGCGACATCGGTGACATCCCAGAAGTGTCCGACCCTGAGCGTCGCGAGTCGTGCCGCATGGACTTCCGTCTGTTCTGCGAGACGTACTTCCACGACAGCTTCAGCCTCAAGTGGTCTGATGACCATCTCAAGTGCATATCGAAGATCGAGCAGTGCGTCCTCGTAGGCGGGCTGTTCGCGCTGGCCATGCCTCGCGGGTCAGGAAAGGCGCTTGCCCTTGACACTCCTCTGCCAACTCCGTCCGGATGGACTACAATGGGAGACGTCAGGATAGGTGACACGCTGTTCGATGACTGCGGACGCCAGTGCCGCGTTGTCATGAAGTCAGAGGTGTTCGTAGGTCATGACTGCTATCGTGTTACATTCGGTGACGGCGAGTCAATCGTCTGCGACGCCGGGCATCTATGGCAGGTCGAGGACATATACGGGAGACGAAATCCGTATGTGAGGGACACCGAGTGGCTTTCCTCAAGATTCAGGATCGGCAAGCGCGGTTTCAATAAGAGCAGATTCAGGGTTCCGATGCAGATGCCGCTTGAGACAGCAGGCACATCAGAGCTTCCTGTTTCACCATACGCTCTTGGCGTGTGGCTTGGAAATGGAAACAGAAAAACACCTACAATAGCTTCATTTTGTGACAAGTCATGGCATGAGAATATTGTTGAACTATGGCTTCTTGGTAACAATAACATTCCACGTGAATATCTTAGGGCTTGCATAAGCTCGCGCAGGTCTCTTCTTCGTGGTATTATTGACGCTGGAGGTCATGTGGACAGGCGAGGAAAGGCTGAGTTGCTCATAAAGAACGAAAGCCTTGCGGAAGACCTTTCAGAGCTTCTGTCATCGCTTGGCATAAGGTTTTCTGTTGAAGAGAAGACTGTTTCGCCAAATGGAAAGGAGCGTGGACAGTATCATCGCTTTTGCTTCAGGTTTAAGAGTGACACCACACGCGAGTTTCGCGCCATCAGGAGCATCGAGCGCGTCGCGTCCGTTCCGACGCAGTGCGTGATGGTTGACTCTCCGTCTCACATGTATCTTGCAGGAAGAAGGATGGTTCCGACGCACAATAGCTCGCTCTCCGAGGCCGCCGCTGTCTGGGCGATGCTCTATGGCCATCGGGAGTTCGTGTGCCTCGTCGGCGCAACGGAGACGGCTGCTCTTGAGATGCTCGAGTCCATACGGACGGAGATAGAGTCTAACGAGCTTCTCGACGCCGATTTCCCGGAGGTGTGCTATCCAATATCGAAGCTCGAGGGCATCGTGTCACGCGCCAACGGGCAGACGGTTCATGGTGAGCGCACGAGGATCACATGGACTGCGAACGAGATTGTGCTTCCGACGGTGAAGGACAGCGTTTCGTCTGGCATCATCGTGCGCTGCGCTGGCATAACGGGTCGAATACGAGGCATGAGGTACAAGCGTTCCGACGGACGCTCGGTGCGTCCTGACCTCGTTATCGTCGATGACCCTCAGACTCGCGACTCGGCGCGTTCGCTGTCTCAGAACAGGACGCGGGAGCGCATCCTGTCGGGCGACATTCTCGGCCTTGCAGGGCCAGGCAGGAAGATAGCCGGCATCATGCCATGCACCGTCATCGAGCGCGGAGACATGGCTGACGTGATACTCGACAGGGACAAGCATCCCGAGTGGAACGGAGAGCGGTGCAAGATGCTCTACGCCATGCCGTCTCACATGGAGCTGTGGGAGGAGTACTTCTCGGTCATGGACGAGTCTCTGCGAGAGCTTGGGAACATATCCAGGGCGACGGACTTCTATCGTGAGAACCGCGAGAGGATGGACGAGGGCGCGGTCGTTGCGTGGCCTGAGCGTCACAACGACGACGAGGAGAGTGCGCTTCAGAACGCGATGAACCTGATGCACCGCGACCACTTCGCGTTTTCGTCGGAGTACCAGAACGAGCCGATGTCTGACGACGAGGACATGGACAGGATGCTCAGCGCGGACGAGATAGCGTCCAAGACGAACGGACTTGACAGGATGGTGGTTCCGCTTGACTGCCATAGGCTCACGATGTTCGTTGACGTGCAGAAGACGTGTCTTTTCTACACCGTGTGCGCCTTCGCGGATGACTTCACTGGGTCTGTCATAGAGTACGGCACGTTCCCGGAGCAGAACACGAGACGCTTCTCGCTGTCCACCATCACGCGCCGTCTTTGCGACATCTACAAGTCATCGGTCGAGGCGCAACTGTACTCAGGCATATCCGCTCTTGTGAGGGACAAGGCATCGTGCGTATACACAAGAGAGGACGGGACCGAGCTTCAGATAGGCATGATAGCCATTGACGCGAACTGGGGCATATCGACAGACCTGGTGTACCAGTTCTGCCGACAGACCGAGTTCCGAGGAAGGGTCATTCCTGCACACGGACGCTATGTCGGCGCGTCATCCAAACCCATGTCGGAATACCGCAAGAAGCCTGGGGAGCGCGTAGGACTAAACTGGATCGTCACATCGTCCGCGTCGCAGAGGGCGATAAGGCATATAGCGTTCGACACGAACTTCTGGAAGTCCTTTGTGCATGAGCGTCTTGCGTCGCCGATAGGCGATAGAGGATGCCTGACCCTGTACGGAAGCCGCCCATACGAGCATGAGCTATATGCCGAGCACATGACCGCCGAGTTTCGCGTCAGGACGCAGGGGCGCGGAAGGACGGTGGACGAGTGGAAGCTCCGTCCCGACAGGAGCGACAACCACTGGCTCGACTGCACCGTTGGGTGCGCCGTCCTCGCGTCCTCGATGGGATGCGCCCTGCCTGAGAACAGGCATGACAACGCAAGGCGCATCATAAGCCTCCGCAGCATTGAGGATGGCAGGCCGACGTCAAGTCCAACGAAGGACGCGCCAAAGCCACCCGTCGGTGCGGCAAGGCGTCGCATAAGCCTTGCGGCAATCAGGAGGGAAGCAGGACGATGATTAATTCGTGTCAATTCTCTTTAATTGACTTAAGTTGGTAAGTATGTCTACATAAAGGCAAGATGAATTCAAGGAGCTGATATGTCTGAAGAGGGAAAGCGTCTCGAGGACGCGATGTCGAAGCCGAAGAAGGTGGAGATCGACGGCAAGGTCGTCGAGAACCACTCCCTTTCGGACGTCATCGCCCTTGACAGGTACATGAGGACGGTGAAGGCGTCCAGGAAGTCCCGCCACGGCTTCCGCGTCTCTCGCATGGAGGCAAGCGGAACGGTATGAAGGACGCACGACCGGACAAGAGGACGTCGCTTCTGTCGCGCTACAGGCGCGTCGAGTCTCGCTTTGACGTGGCGGAGACGAGCGACAACAACCGACGGCACTGGTCGCTTGTGGACTCAGCGTCCCCAGACTCTGAGGCCAATGCGTCAACCCGTGAGACCCTTCGTCGCAGAAGCCGCTACGAGGTGCTGAACAACTCCTATGCGCGTGGCGTCGTGGACATGATCGCAAACGACACCATCGGCACCGGGCCGAGGCTTCAGATGCACCTCGAGGACGAGAGTCTGAACGCCGAGATAGAGCGTGACTTCGACCGCTGGGCGAAGGAGATAAACCTTGCCGACACGCTTCGTCTGATGCGGCGCGAGCGTCTGGTGAACGGCGAGACGTTCGCCATCATCGGCACGAACCCCATGCTCCGCTCTCCGGTGAAGATCAAGCTCGATGTCGTGGAGCCTGACATGGTTTGCGGTGACACTGGTCAGATGGAGCTAGAGGAGCTTTTCGTCGACGGAATATCCTTCGACAGGTACGGGAACCCGAAGTCATACCGCATCCATAGATTCACTCCTGGCTCCGACAACGAAGACGAGTACACCGTCATCAGGGCTGAGTTCGTCATCCACGAGTTCCGTCGCCATCGCGCTGGGCTTCACCGTGGAATACCCGAGATAACCTCTGCTCTTCCTCTGTTCGCCCAGCTCCGAAGATACAGCCTTGCAACCCTTTCCGCAGCCGAGTCAGCAGCCGACTACGCCGCCGTGTGCTACACGGACTCACCAGCCGACGGAGAGAGCGACACTATCGAGCCGCTTGAGAGCGTCCCGCTTGAGCGCAACATGATGCTCACGCTCCCGGCAGGATGGAAGCTCGGCCAGCTAGACCCGAAGCATCCAACGTCAAACCACAGCGAGTTCGTCAAGTGCATCCTGTCCGAGATAGCCAGAAGCGTCTGCGCCACCTATGGTACTCTTGCAGGAGACTTCTCCGGCTTCAACTATGCGTCAGGACGCCTTGACAACCAGGTCTACCAGAAGTCCATCATAGTTGACAGGTCTAACTGGGAGCGCAACGTTCTTGACAGGATACTGTACGCCTGGCTTCGGGAGTGGGCGCTCGTCAACTCGCGTACCATCTCAGATGATGATGTTGAGTACTACGACCACGAGTGGTTCTGGGACGGCTTCATGCACGTCGACCCGACGAAGGAGGCAGAGGCTCAGGCTAAGCGTCTTGAGAGCGGAACTACAACGCTTGCCGACGAGTACGCGAGAATGGGCTTCGACTACGAGGTCAAGCTGCGACAGCGGGCCAAGGAGCTTGAGCTGATGCGTGAGCTTGGCATATTGGGCGCGGAGCAGTCAAAGTCAACCGACGACAGGAGCAAGCAGGATGAGGATTGAGTTTAGAGCAGGCTATTCGGACGGAGGCAATCAGCCGTCCGGTGACGCGCCTTTGGGTCGCGTTAGCGGAGTCGCCTATTCCGGCGGCGTGATGCCGCAGCCATTCGGGGACGTGGTGATTGACCTTTACGGCATCGAGTGCGCACAGCAGGTTCCGCTGATGAACTCACACAGAAACACCGTGTGGGACAAGCTGGGCGAGGTCACCGCTGTCGTGTCTGACGGTGCTCTCCGCGTCGAGGGAACGATTACCGCAAGGAGCCAAGGGGCCGACTACATCATCGAGAACGGCAAGTCCTCGGACTGGCAGCTCTCCGTCGGCGGAAACATCGTCGCCGCGCACAAGTCACGCCGTGGCGAGGTTGTGAATGGCTCTGAGGTTCCAGATGGCATCTACGTCGTGGAGAGGTTCCTTCTCCGAGAGGTGTCCGTTGTTGCCATCGGCGCTGACAGTAACGCGTCGATGAGAATCATTGCCTCTTACGAGGATTATGACAATAGAGTTATTGATGCAATCAGAGGAGAAATGAAGATGCCCGACAACAAAGACAACGGCATTGGCAAGGACATCGGCGCGACCGCCGAGCCCGAGGCCACCAACGTGGGCGCGTCCGCAGGTGCTTCCGACACCACCGACGAAGCCGTGGCGAAGCAAGTCATGGCCATGTCCTGCGGCCAGGAAGACATCGTGAAGGCCATCGCGGACGAGAGACGCCGGGTGTCCGACATCCGCGCCGTCTGCGCCGGAGAGTTCCCCGACATCGAGGCGAAGTGCATCGACGGCGGCCTTGAGGTCAACGAGGCACGTCGCATGGTGCTTGAGGCCATCCGCGCCAAGCGTCCCAGCGAAGGCCCCGCCATCTTCGTCAAGAAGAACAAGTTTGGCGTGAAGGAGATCGAGGCCGCGCTGTCGCTCCGAGCTGGCGTCGGCGAGGCTGAGCTCGAGCGTTCCTTCAGCGGCGAGCAGATCGAGGCCGGCATGAAGAACATGGACATCAGCCTCAAGGAGGTCGTGATGGCCTGTCTCGACTCCGAGGGCGTCGCCCACGGACGCACCCTCGACAACGAGTGCATCCGCGCCGCGTTCTCCACCGTGAGCCTTCCCGGCATCCTGAGCAACGTCGCGAACAAGAAGATGCTCGACTCGTTCCGTGAGCATCCCATCATCGCCACGAAGCTCTGCACCAGCGGAGACATCAACGACTTCAAGCCGAGCGAACGCTTCCGCATCACCGACGTCGGCGACCTTCTTCCCGTCGCGCCCGACGGCGAGATCAAGGAGGGCGGCGTCACCGAGGAGGCCGCGACGAACAAGCTGGACACCTACGGCAAGAAGTTCTGTCTGACCCGTCAGATGATCATCAACGATGACCTCGGCGCCTTCATGAAGGTCCCGACCGCGATGGGCAACCGAGCCGCACGTCTCATCGACCAGCTTTTCTTCAGTCGCCTGCTCGCCAATCCCGCGCAGCGCGACGGCAACGCGCTGTTCTCCACCGCCCACCGCAACATCCTCTCCGGCGCGGACTCCGCGCTGTCGCTCGAGTCCCTCCAGAAGGCCATCCAGCTCTTCATGGATCAGGTCGACGCCGACGGCCAGCCCATCAGCGTTGAGCCCACGGTTCTGCTTGTCCCCACCGCGCTCAAGCATCTTGCCGTCCAGCTCACTAAGGGCACTACCCTCGTCGTCTCCGGCGGCTCCACCAAGTCCGTCCAGCCGTCCATCAACGTCATCGCCGACGAGAACCTGCAGGTTGTCTCCAGCCCGTACCTCGGCAACGGCTCCTACACCGGAAGCTCCGTCACCGGGTGGTATCTCTTCGGCAGCCCGAGCCAGGTCGACACCTTCGAGATCGGCTATCTCCGCGGCAAGCGGACTCCCACCGTTGAGCGCGGCGAGACCGACTTCAACACGCTTGGCCAGTGGTTCCGGGTCTATTTCGACATCGGCGTCCGCGAACAGGACCATCGCGGCATGGTGTACTCCAGCGGCAAGTGACAGGAGGATTGATAAATGTACAAGGCTGAATACTATCAGAAGGGAGACAGCATCGACTACACTCCCGAAGCGAAGGTCGCAGCAGGTGACGTCGTGTTCCTCGGCGACCTCGTTGGCGTCGCGAAGCTCGACATCGAGGCGGGTGCGCTTGGTGCGCTTGCCCTTTCCGGCGTCTACCGCGTCGTGAAGGGCTCCGAGACCGCCGAGGCAGGCGCACCAGTCTACTGGAACGCAGAGTCCGGACAGGCGACCTTCACGCAGGGCTCCAACAAGCGCATGGGAACTCTTGTGGCAGACGCCGCGACCGGGGACTCCGTGTGCCTTGTGAAGATCAACTAGGCATGAGGTGACGGCGATGGCGGACATGATTGGAGACGCGGAGCTGTACCTGAACTCGGTGCTTTCGGAGCATTGCTCCGTGAAGGCCGTATATTCGGTGGCCAACTCCTCCGAGTCATTCGAGATTTCCGCCATCGTCGGCAAGACGCTCTTCCGCACGTCAGCCATGTCCGGTCTTGCGGCATACGTCTCGTCCGTGGACTTCATCGTCGACGTAAGCGAGATTCCATGCCAGCCTGACAGCGGAGACCGGATACTCCACAATGGCCGTCTGTTCGAGGTGTTCGCCCTGGACGGAGAGCCTTGCTGGAGGTACTCAGGCGACACGATGACGAAATACCGCATACACACGCACGAGATCTTCAACCATGAGCAGAATATCTGACATCGCAGGGGAGGTCGCGTCCGCGCTGCATGAGGAATACGGCGCGGAGGTGACGTACTCCCCCGTGTTCGAGCTTCGGCGTCTCTCGCGTGATATGTGCGTCGTTGTTCCAGCCGGAGAGACGCTTGACACGGCAAGCCGCTCTGCCGTCAGGCGAACATATGAGATTCAGGTCGGTCTAGTGAGGAAGAGCGTCTCTGACGAGGTGTCCGATGCGTTCGTGTCGACGGTTGAGGCTCTTGGCCTTCGGCTCAGATGGCTTTCTCCGTGCGGAACGACATGCACATCCATAACGTTCGACCCGCTGTATTCGGTTGACGATATAAGGCGAAGCAATGTCCTTGTCTCAGTGGTTATCGCAAAGTACGTGGAGTTCTGTGTTCCGTGAGAATTCAGGCTGAGGTTAGGATGCGCGAACGTGCAGTCGAGCGTTCCTTCGACCGTTCCAGGAAGAAGGTGCTTGCAAGGTCGGGCGCGTATGTCCGCAAGATAGCCAGAGACCACGTGAAGCACAGGTCGAACCCGGACGAGCGTTCCGAGCCGTACCATTCGCCGTATGACCACTTCGGCCTGAAGCGAAGCATCATGTTTGGCGTGGACGATGGCTCGGCGTACATCGGCCCGGTTCTTATTCGGGGCGGACTCTCGAACGTCGCAAGACGCCATGAGTTCGGAGGCTACGGCTACGTCAGGACATCGCCGTTTGGCGACATTGACAGGCGCAGGATGGCCATCGGCGACGTCGCCCCCGTCACGGAGAGCCATCTTGCGAAGGCCGACAGCGTTAGGTCACGTCCCGGCATCGTCGACAGGCGAACCGGGCGAAACGTCGTTTTCATCAGGATAAGGACGAAGAGCCAGCTTGCGCACTCGCGTCGGCTGGTAGGACGCCTGTCAAGGCAGGAGCGAAAGACGACGAGGGTGTACTACCCGAAGCGTCCGTACATGGCTCCCGCTCTGATGAAGTCTTTGCCCTACTTGAAGGGCTTTTGGAAGGATTCAATAAAGGAGTGAAGCAATGATCAAGCTAGGTCTGGACTGCAAACTGATGCGTGGCACTGCCGGTACCACCGCCACCACCGAGATGAAGAACGTCAAGAACGTCACGCTGAACCTTGAGAAGGCCGAGGCGGACATCACCACCCGCGCCGCCTCTGGCTGGCGCGTCTACGCAGGCACGCTGAAGGAGGCGTCCATCGAGTTCGAGATGCTCTATGACACCGATGACGCCGACTTCACCGCCATCCTCAACGCCTTCCTCAATGGAACTCCACTTTCCATGTTCGTCTCCGACGGCAGCGGCAACGGTCTTGACTGCGATGTCGTCATCACCAACTGCGGCCAGGACCAGCAGCTTGAGGAGGGCGTCAACGTCAACGTCACTGCCCGTCCCACCGTCACTGGCGGCGAGACCTCCAGAGCCCCCAAGTGGACTACCGCCGGAGCCTGAAGAGACATCCTAGTCAGTTGAGCCCCGGCGCGTCCAAGAGCGTACCGGGGCTTTCATGCAACAGAAACAAACGGAACAATCGCATATGCACACCTTCAGTGACAAGAACGGCAAGAAGTGGACGATCGAGGTCAATCTCGGAACGGCGCGTCGCGTGCTTTCGGGATGCGGTGTTGACCTGCTGCATCTTATCGACATCAGCGAGGAGAAGTCTGACATGAGCGGCCTTGACCGCATCGCGTCCGATCCGTTTCTTCTCTTTCAGGTCATCTACGTACTGTGTGAGCGTCAGGTTAATCAGTCCGGCATCGGAGAGGATGAGTTCGCCGAGCTTTTCGACAGCGACTCCATCCAGGCGGCGACCGACGCTCTTGTGCAGGAGGTCATAAATTTTTCCCATCCTGCGAAGAGGAAGATGCTGACGGTCGTCTACAGCAAGATGGTCGCCCTTCGCGAGGAGCAGACTCGGCATCTGGAGGAGATTCTCGGAAGCGAGGAGTTCGACAGGGAGGTTTCCGAGAAATTGAGCGACTTTGCTACGAACTCGCAGGAGTAGTAGGAGTAGACCCTCTTGGATTCACGCTTCGTGAGCTTAAGTGGATGGCGGAGGCGAAGGGGATGCATGACTGGTCGATTGCGTCGAACCTCATGTCTCTGTACATAAACATGAACTCGAAGCGTAAGGTGAGTCCGCGTGAGCTGAACCCATACGCCAGAGGGGAAGGCAAGGGAGACAGGATGCTCACTGGCAAGGAGGCGTGGGAGGCACTTAGGATGATGTTCTCTGAACATAAGGGATGACATAGAATGGCGTCAGCAAGCTCAATCATGGCAGGTGCGGCGTTCGTCAAGCTCTCGCTTGACGACAAGGCGCTCCTTGACGGACTGTCGAAGTCTCAGGACAGGATGAAGAGATTTTGCGCGGAGGTAAGGCAGTACGGAACGCAGATGGCGTCGTTCTCCGCGCTGGCCGCGCTTCCGATAAGGAACGCGGTCTCCTCGTTCGCCGACTTTGAGCTTAAGATGCGTCAGATCAAGGTCATGACTGACTCGTCGGCTGACTCGATGCGCAAGATGTCACGGCTTACACGCGAGCTTGGCCGCACGACGTCCTACACGACCTCGCAGATAGCGTCCGGCATGGTTGAGTTCGCACGTGCCGGATTCAGCCTTTCCGAGATACGTAACTCCATCAAGCCAGCGATGGACATGGCGATGGCGACAGGCTCCGACCTGTCGAAGTCCATACAGGTTGCATCGAACGCAATACGCTCATTCAACCTTGATTCATCAAGTCTCGGACGGGTGTCAGACGTGATAACCGCCACGGTCAACTCGTCGACGCAGACACTCGAGGATTTTGCCGAGGCTTTCCACAAGGCGTCTCCAATCTTCAATCAGGCAGGATATGACATATCAGAGCTTTCCGCCGCCATCGGCGTCCTAGCGAACCTCGGCATCAAGGGATCCATAGCAGGTACTGGACTTGCACGCGCAGTCCAGCAGATTTCGAAGAGCAGCGTGAGAAAGGTATTCAAGGAGGAGGCCAACATCGATGTCGAGTACGGCGGCAAGCTCCGCAAGATAACGGACATCTTCAAGGACATGGCATATCATATGCGCTCACTGTCGAGCGAGGCCGAGCAGAACGAGTTTGTGCAGAGGACGCTTGGCATCATCGGCGGCAGAACTGGCATGCCGATGATTTCTCAGTTCGAGAGGGTTGACGAGCTTCTTGCCAAGATACGCTCCTCGATGGGAATTTCCTCTCGCTCCGCCGATGAGATGGAGCGCACCACCTATGGCGCAGTCCAGCGCATCGCGTCCGCGCTTGACGACGTGAGCATCCAGCTTGGAGAGCTTCTATCGTCCTCAATCGTTGGAGACGTGGAGACTCTCGCACGTGGCCTGAATTCCCTTGCCGGGTCCACAGGGGCGCTTGGAGGAATGGCACAGCAGATCGTCAGGTTCGTGAGCGCGTTCGCCGGGCTTGGCGGCGTCATATATGTCATATCCAAGATTGGCGACGTGCTGTCAGTATTCAACAGGCCATTCAAGGGCGCGTCAGACGCAATGGCGAAGGCGTTTGGCAAGGAGGGTGACAAGGCGTACCGCGCCCGCAGGACGGAGCTGATGCACCTTGCAGCGGAGAAGCAGAAGGAGGTTGACGAGTCTCAGAAGTCACTTGACTCAGAGTCAGAGTCCCTTCGCGTGTGCAAGGAGAGACTCAACGCTCAGCGTGAGCTTGTCAAGTCCATCGAGAAGGAGAAGCTCGCCGCTCGTGAGTCAGTCAGGGAGTCCGACAGACGAATTGCAGGCATACAGGAGACGTCCAGAAGGGAGAGCGAGAGGTACAGCCAGAGTCTCATCGACAGGTACAGGATCAGCGCGGAGAACAAGGCTGAAATTTTTGACAGGCAGAACAGGCTTCGCGAAAGCGAGGACAGGCTTGCGGAGCTTCGCCGAAAGAGAAGCGAGGCGAAGTCAAGCGTTGACAGGTACAGGAAAACGCCGGAGTTCTCCAGGTACAGCTCCGCCCTGTCTCGCATGGCCAAGACGCAGACCGATATCTCAGGCAGGATGCATGACCTTGACCTGAAGATACAGGAAGGAAGCGCAACACCTGAAGAGAAGGCGGAGTACAGAAATCTTGACAGGCAGTACAAGTCCGTGTCAAAGTCTCTTGAATTCACCAGAAAGAAGGCAATGTCTAGCATTGACTTCGACGCGCTTGACAGGTCAGAGAAGGATGTCTCAGCAATTGACGCTCAGATAAAGGCAGAGAAGCAGACAAACAGAAGCCTTGCCAATGAGCTTAAGGGAACGCTTCAAAAGTACAATGTCGATGAGGCGGGATTCAAGACTCTGACTAGACAGAACCGTGCGGCTGCGTCAGGTTATTCCGCGCAGGTAAGCTCGGAGCGTCAGGAAAAGAGCCGCAGAGAGGACGAGTATGGCCGCGTGTCAGGCCGTCTTTCGGCAGCGCAGGCCGAGGAGAAGGCCATCGAGAAGGAGTACAGGACTCTTGAGCGTGGAGTCAGCAAGAGGAAGAAGTCGCATGAGGCGATACTCGAGCAGAGAAGGACAATCGACGCCAACCTCAATTCCGTGATGCCTCCGACAGGCTTCACGAAGGCAGGAATCGATGAGTACAATGGCCTGTCAGGAGCAATTAATGACACCAAGAAGAGTCTTAAGGCTCTTGACGATGAGGCAAAGTCCATATCGAAGGAGCTTCCTTCTCTTCTGTCTGACATCGAGAGGGAGTCAAAGACTATTGACGTTGCAAAGGGGGAAAGGGACAGATATCTTGCGTCTGACGATGTTAAGTCACTGAAGAAAGACATATACCGGTATAGGAAGGCTTCAGGGAACGGCAAGGCAACCATTGGCTACATCGTTAATGGCGGTGACGCCGCTGTCTCGGAAGACTTGAATAACGCAATACTGAAGGCGACAGAGAGTCGTGACAAGAGAGTTGCGGAGATGATGTCAAGAAGAGACAGGCTAAGCTCTTCAGTCGCGTCAGCTTCAAGTGAGCTTTTGTCGGTAAGGAATGTTTCGCCTTCGAGAAGGAAGGTGCTTCAGGGCATTGTGCGCAATGGAAGCCGAGAAACCGCTGACATAGACAGGGCCATTGATGGCGTGAACAGAAAGTATGACGAATATGTGGCGGGTGTGAGAGAAAGTCTAAAGTCTCTTTCAGAGTCCATAAGAAAGCGTTATAAGGAGATTCGCGGAAAGGCAAGCACACGCGGGTCGGCAGTGCGTCAGGCTATGGAGGCCAGGCGAAACGCAGTGGAGGCATATGACGCGAAGAGCGGAAGGCTTGAGGAAATCAGAGGAGAGAAGGCTTCCTCCGCATTTGACTACCTTAAGAGCAACGCAGAGCTTGCAAGGCTTCTTAAGTCAGGCAAGATAGGCGAGGGAGCCGGAGCAATGATTCGTGTGGTCAACGACACGAAGGGCGTTGGCTCCTACATGAAGGCCGTCTCAGCCCTTAGCGGAACCCTGTCTCAGGCCACAATGACGGAGCTGAAGAACGCAGCCGCCGTAAGGATGTCAGGAGTAGAGTACGGTAAGGCTTCAGGTCTGATAAAGGCAAAGTCTCTTGCCGTCTCCTTTGGCACGAAGGCACTTGCCACGTCAATCCAGGTGCTTGGACAGGCGTGGTCGATGGTCAAGTCGTATATGCTTTCCATGGGCGTGTCGTTCGCCATCACGAAGGCTCTCGAGTACTACAACAGGGTCGTGAATGAGGGCGTTGAAAGAACCGAGAAGCTGATTGACAGATACGAGCGTCTTATGGAGATGATGCGCGACAGGCGCGAGGAGGCCATCTCAAAGTCCGCGCAGTCATACAATGACGTCGCGCTTATCCGTTCGCTCGGGACTGAAGGTCCCATTGACGTCGGCAAGTACGAGAAGGCGAACGAGGCCGTTGACCGTCTCAGGAAGAGCTATTCCGAGCTGAAGAGCGAGCTTAAGGACGTGGAGACTGCGAGGAGAAACGCAGACCGCATAGCGAAGGCTGTCACGGCAAGAAACGTCAGCGATGTGTCGGCAATCGACACGGAGTCAATATCTACCGGAATGGGTGGAATAAACGCCGCAATAGCGAACATCGAGGAGCGCATACGCAGAGGAGACAGCGGATACAGGAAGTCGCTTCTCGACGACCTTGTGAAGGCAGGGGGCATAAGGAAGGTCACGACGCGGACGAGGGACGACAAGTCAGGAATTACGTATGCTAGTGCAATGGCATATAGCAATCCATATCGCGTCAATCAGCTTAAGCCTGTCACGATTGAGGAACAGGCAAAGGACATGAGGGAGCTTGGATACTCCGAATACGACAAAAGCACCGGAAAGTGGTACAAGGTGAAAGAGAGCGTCAACTATGGCTTCGAGAAGGTCGAGGACATGACCGAGGAGAGTCTCAGGAGCATTGTAGATGTAATCGGAAAGTACCTCAGCAAGAGCGACCTTGAGTTCGAGAACGGAGACTCAAGCAAGATTGTCGAGCTGTCGAAGAAGGCCGATGACCTCAGAAAGGCACTTGAGACTCTCAGGAAGTCTCGCTCCGGAGACATCGGCGTCAATCCCAACAGGGTGTATTCGGATTCGTATCCTGGTGCGATGCCTGACGATGAGAGGACTCGCGGCATTGATGCGGTCAAGGCATCCATCGAGAGAATCTCCAGCCTCTCGATGACGGACACGGAGAAGACCCTTGAGAAATTCAACGAGGAGGCGAAGAAGAACATCGAGTTCCTCGACAGGGTGATTTCAGACTACACCGACAGGCTTGACTATTACAGAAGAAGCTATGGGACTCTTCGCGGAATGGCCATGACGGAGCCTGACAAGGGGAGACGGTCAGACCTCATCAGGAAGATGATGACCGCGCTTGACAACATCAAATTCACCGGAAACGAGCTTGACAACGTTATCCTTCCGCTTAAGGACAGCTACGAGGGATACGTGGCGTCGTACAGGAAGATGATTGAAGACAAACAGTCTTATCAGGACTACCGCAACACACGCGGTCCTGCTGATGACATCGTTAGGGCAATGTCAGGAAAGATTGACAAGGAGCTTGATGACATTGACCTTGGAAAGATGTTCGACGGCATCAGGGAGTCCATGAAGTCTGGAGACTACGACGGAGCGTCAAGAAAGGCCGATAACCTCACGGGTATTCTTGAGAGATACATCGCGTATCTTAGAAAGGAATACTACCGGCGGGCAAGGGAGCTTTCCGGCAAGGGGCTTTTCTCGAACGACGGCAGGATGTCACAGCAGGAGAAGGACGATGCCATGTACGAGCTGAACGACATCGCGTCTAAGCTGCGTGACGCGACTGAAGGATTTGCGAAGGCAAGCGGTGAGGTCCAGAGAATCTCCGTTGAGATTGCCGACAAGATCAGAGGAATAGCCGAGAACGCACAGCGGTACGGACTTGGAGGCATGAGCTCGGTCGGCTACGAGGGTCAGGCGTCAGATGCGAAGATTCAGTTCGTGAGATATGCGGAGCAGGTTGGAGCCATGTACTCTAAGGGGAAGCGTCCTGGCGACAGGGAGTATGACGAGGCGGCAAAGCGGCTTCTGATGGCGTCCTCCGCAATCGAACGTGCTGGCACATCGTCATCCGAGGCAGGGGAGTTCGAGAAGAGAATCTACGGCGACGCGATGAGACCGTTCCTGATGAAAGACTATGGTGCAGTATCGGAGCGCACACTCGAGAAGAAGATAACTCGCCTTGAGAGGAGCCTTGAGTTGCTTGGAAGGACAATCGACAGGACGATACGAAACAAATTCGGCAAGTCAACTGTCAAAGGTGGTGCGTACAATCAGGGTGAGAAGTCAGAGGAGCTGAACAGGGCTCGCATCAAGGCGTCTGAACAGGCGATTGAGCTTGACAGGCTTTACCGTCAGCGCGAGGCTCTTAGGAACGCTGATTCCTTTGCGAAAAACTACTCCTTCTTCTCGGAGACGTCCTTCTCCGCGAAGGAGCTTGACGCGCTTGGACGCGACGGGACTCAGGAGAGGATAGCCAGAAGCTCCGAGGGCGTCGAGAGGAACACAAGGGCAATCGACGAGAAGGTCAGGGCATTGCAGGGAAGACTATTCTTCAACGACGTGAAGGCAACAACCTGGAGCGAATGATGGCAGGAGACAACATAACGATACAGGAGCTTTACGACTCGCATCAGGTGTCGCTTATAAGGGGAAGCCTTTTAAACAGCGGCTCCGTGGCCACGAGGAACTATCTTGTTCGTGGCACGAATGACGAGATCATCGCCTGTCAGAGGGCATACGCGCTTGCTCCTCCGTACATCATCGACAACGAGACCGACCTCCGTCTCTACCGAATACCGAAGTATTCCGTGTCCGTGTCAGAACGGTGCGACGACACGACATGGAAGGTGTCCGTTGAGTACAGGTACACGCAGCAGTCGGTTAACACTGATGACATCGACGAGAACGAGACCGAGGTTCGCTTCCAGTGCGCGTCAGGCGGCTCCAGGACTGTCAGATATGGAGAGGATCATCGTATCCTGTACAAGGAAAGTGACTTCACGCCTCCTTGCGAAGACCTGAATGAGATACCTATTGGCTGGGACGGAAAGACACGTGACGTTGAGTCAACGTCAGGTGTCTCTCTGCCGTCTCTTGAGCTTCGCGAGGAGTACACGAAGAAGTACAAGTACAAGGAGATACGCAAGGCTTCGTGGAAGCGAAAGATAGCCGAGGCGTTCGGCAAGGTCAACTCTGACAAATTCAAGGGATGGGAGCCTGGCGAGGTGATGTTCCTCGGGGCGAGCTACACTGCCCCTGAGCGCGGAAATGAGATCGTCACCGTCACCTACTCGTTCTCGATACGGGTGAACGAGAGTAATGTGGAGGTGTTCGGTCACAAGGTGGACAGCCTTCCTGGTCACGACGTCATCTGGGCAGGGTGGACGGAGAGAGTCTCTGCAAGCGGCCCTGCCAGCACAAGACTTAAGTTCATCATGGCCGCCCGTGTGTGCAAGAGATACAACTTTGACGCCTTCGGGCTTGGAGACTGACAATGGCCTATGTGAGAAACGTTGAGCGAGGCGACTCTCTTGTGCTGTCCTCAGCGGAGCACAACAGAATCGCGAACGCCGTGAACGTGAACAACTCGCCGTCGTTCGTTTCGCCTGACAGGGAAAGGATACAATACAGTGTTGTCAGGCTAAAAAACGGAACGTCGTCATTAATACCAAAATTCAGGTTCGTGAAGATTGACACGACTTACAGTGGAACGTCCGTTGTTCCATTCGAGAGAGTACCTTATGGTGCGCATGTTAACCTGTCAGTTGGATACACGAACGAGAACATACTTCCTGGAGAATTCGGAGACGTAATAGTATCGGGGATATTCTGGATATACTACGGAGTAAACAGCATAGGAACGTGCGAATTCAACGAGAAAACAGGTCTTAAGTATGCGTATGCCATTGACAGCGTTAATTACGTCATATCAGACGGCACTGACGTTGAAGAGTCATATCCTGGTGCGGCTCTTATTGGGAATCTGATATATGTTGAGGAGAACTGGGGAGACAACGGAAACCAGAGAAGGGCAGTAGTAAACAGAATACATGAAACTTCGTCAGGTGACAGTGAGCTGTACGGAGAGATAAAGGAGCGTCTAGAAAGCGGAATATATGTAGTGAAGGCATATGACAGGTATGGTGTGTACGTTGGTGACTTCTACTATGTTGCAGTTGAAATGGCAATGGCTACGAACATAGTTGTTGGATCGAAGGTAGTTCTGCACCGAAAGCTCGCAAGGATATACTGAAATGGGATTCCTTTCCTCAGTTCCACCATATTGGACATTGTATGGAGTTCCAAATGCGTCATCGAGCACATGGGATCTAATGTATGGGATAAAGGAGCATCAGCGTTATGTGTTGTTCCGAAACAGGAACAACATGGGAGAGTCGTATGCCATATCCACCCACATATACAGGCACATATATGTTCTCGGTAACCTTTACGTCCTTGACCTAAAGACCATTGTGAACGGAAAGATGTTTTATAGGGTATATGGTGACGATGAGGTTAATTTCCGTTACATATACTACACGCACACATATGGGTGGGTCATGGTGTGGGTTGACAAGACACTGCCGAGCAACCCAGGATACTATCCTCTTGAGTACACCAATCAGGAAACTCAGAAGGTAGAGGGTGACAAGTTCTATGTTGTCGAAGGAATAGACAATGACGCAAATGTTGAAAGCACGACAGTCATCACATTGACTCCCAGAGGGAGATGGATAAAGGACAAGGGGACAGATACGTGCCCAGGGGACGCTAGTGGGCAGATGTGCTGGTGCGGCTTCGTGAACGCATCCGGCATATTTGGAAGATACTTGAAGGTTGACACGTGCAAGACGCTGAAAGTGCCTAGCTATCCAATGGATGATGTCGAGAAGGATGAGATGCTCGTTGGTGTCGCAATATGGAAAAGCACGTCAGAACCATATATAGTCATTCAGTATGCGCCTGACAAGTATGGAGAGTATTCTTTCCGAGGAGAAGGTGTGAGTGTAGACGGCAATGGCCATATAAGGGTTGACTTGACATATTACAATGAAGACGGAACTTCAACGGTTGTTTCATATGTTTCAGATAAGCATGTTGACAAAATAAAACTAGAGGAGACTATTCTTCTAAAGTACTACCAAAAGCCTGAAGAGAGCAAACTATGGGTATACCTTCAGTTTGAAGGATACAAGGAATCAAAGTTTGACGTTTACATAATGATTGGCCAGGCGGCGATATGGAGATAGACTACATGCTTGATGTGCGTGAGATCTCTCCAAGAATAATAAACGGATGGAGCGATGTGAGGTTCTCTGATGACGAGTCTACGTCTGCTGATTTCTTCGAGGCCGTAAAGCAGGCCATCGCGGAAAGGGCATGTGCCGTACTTGCGAGTCAGTTTACATACAATGGAATAGACACACTCCTTGATCCGACACAGAAGCTACCATACTGTCATAGGCTAATGAGCTATCCAGTAACTGAGAACACACTTAGATATGAGATTATTGAACTTATTGAAAACGCAATATATGAGATTTCACCATTTTTCCTGTGTGGCATTTGGGACGCATCTTCTGGAAGAATAAGGTATCCATACAGAAATAGCTATGCTGACTTTCCGTTCTTTCTTGGAAAGGACAAGTTCGGGATAAACGATGACATAGCTTTCTTCAGACATCCGAACATAATGGCCACTTGGCCTGAGATGCGATCATGCGGTTATGCATACAGGCTGATGAACGCAATAAGCGCTATGACTTCGTTGCGCATATACAGGACAAGGAAGATAAGAAGCACAAGATACGGAAACTATACAAAAACTGTAACAAACATAAAGTCATGGAATGAATTTATTGCAAAAATTTCAAATTGGCAGCATAATGAGTTTGTTTTCAATTATAAAAACTACAACATAACTGAAGATCCATATATGTATGGGAGACACCTTTACGGATTCAGGCTAATAAACAATCCAACTAACGCAGGTGGAGACCGTTACGGATACATATGGCCGTATACGCTTAATGAGGTTTATGAGGCTGTACATCCTGGGAGCGGAATAGGAGCAGACTGTCTTCTAAGGACAGTTTCTATGACGTTTGACACATATGAAAACGCAAGCATGGGATCAGAGCCATACACAGACAGTTATGTTGAGAACATTAAATTCTTTGACATTCAGCCTGTTGAGCCTATTCTTTGCTCTCACAAGGAACTCATATATTCTCCAGATCCTCATGTGAATATTGTCGATTCGTTCTCTCCGTCTGTGCTTCCTCCAGATCCAAAGGACACAGGAACACTGTGCTACCAATACGGTCAAATATACCTGTTTAACCAGTACTTCGACTTCGGAATACCCGGAGGATTCAGATTCAGATAGGGAGACACAGATGCAGAACATTGTGCTTTATGTTAACGCGGACTCGACACTTGCGTATGTGACCGACAGCTATGGCGGGCGATACGAGAACAGGGTGTCGTTCACCCGTGGCTTCAAGGCGACGCTGGTGCTTCGCCTGCTGACAGGCGAGAACGGCGAGCCGTATCCGGTAAGCGAACTTGAGCAGTACACGTCTTGGCGATGCGTGTTCGACGTGGACTACAAGCAGTCCACGACTCCGATACTCTCGGCTGACTCTGACGCAATCACCGTGTCTGGAGACGGAACCGTCACGGAGATCAGAATTCCAATCTCCAACATGAACACCAACGAGCTTGCCGATGCGATACTTGACTTCGAGTCTCTCGCCGGAGTGACGATGGAGCTTGTCGGCATACTTCCTGACGGTACCGAGGGCTTTGGGCTTCAGATAAAGGGATTCACCATTCGGAACAGAATCCTCTACTCCGGTGAGCCGACCGAGCAGGATGCGAGATGGCTTGACAAGGAGCAGGTTCTTGCGCTTGTCGCGTCTGGGTTCGACCTCCAGTTCTCGTCCGACCTCGTGGAATGGCACGAGACGCAGACCGACGCGGACACTCACTTCAGATTCAGAAGCGATGCGAGCGCGACATCCGCATGGTCAGAGCCGGTGATGGTTCCTGCCGGCCCGAAGGGAGAGCCTGGCTTGTCTCCAACTGCGCAGGTGGTGAAGTCCGACGGAGTTACTACCATCACGATTACCGACAAGGAAGGCACGACGACGGCAACAATGAATGACGGTGTTTCTCCCACGGCGAATGTGGTTAAGGCAGGGGGAGTGACTACCGTCACCGTGACCGACGCGAATGGAACTACAACCGCAAGCGTAAACGACGGCTTCTCGCCAACGGCTAAGGTGGAGCAGGTTGGCGGAGTTACCACTATCACCATAACCGACGCCAATGGTACGACGACGGCAAGCATACAGGCCGGAAGCGGAGGATCAGTCGATGCCTACACCAAGGCCGAGACCGATGCCCTTCTTGCCGACTACGCCCTCAAGGCTGATGCGGCCACCGACCACAACCATGACAGCCAGTACCTCAAGCTCTCAGGAGGAACTCTCACGGGTTCGCTTTCTGCTCCGTCCATCGCCGTCACAGGAAGCATCACGGAGGGAGGCACTGCGCTTTCGTCGAAGTACGCCACCAAGTCACATTCCCATGCCATATCCGACGTGACGGGGCTTCAGACCGCACTCGACGCAAAGGCCGCAAGCTCACACACTCACGCCGTGTCGGACGTGACTGGCCTTCAGGACTCGCTCGATGCGAAGGCGGCGCTGTCCCACACCCACGGGATGACGGATGTGACGGGGCTTCAGGACGCCCTCAATGCGAAGGCAGACGCAGGTTCAGTCCCTTCCTCGTGCGTTGTCTACGCCGACACGTTGCCGACTGCCTCGGATGGTGCGCCAGGATGCGTCATCGTCACTGGAGCCACGTCCGAGACTCAGACCAGAGGACACGTCTACTCGCTCCTGCGCCACGAGCAGTCCATTACCAGAGACCTCAACGTGAGCTTCAGCACCAGTACGTTCACGTCTGGCGTGTTCAGAGTCTACGGAAGCGGAAGCAGCTACGGCAGTGGCGGAACCCTGTACGAGTATGACCTTGCGTGGATATCCAGCAAAATAGGCTCAGGCACCAACGTGGGCGAGGCAATCCTGTTCAAGCGCAAGGGGTCGGACACACGATGGTATCTGCACAACCCTTCAGGAAGCACGATGTGGAGATGCATGGACGACAGGTGTCTGGACATCAGCGACCCGCTCGGGCTGTCTGGGATGACGTTCGGTCATCCAGAGGGTGCGACAACCACGCTGACCATCACAGACGCAGGAACTGGAAGCCCCACGATTGACTTCACCTGCAGGGGCGAGACCACGAACCTGTATCGCATCGAGGACTACGACGGCAAGCCACAGTGGCGTGGCAAGGAAACGGCGTCAGGGATGGCCGTCGTGCATCTCAGGTGGAGCACCGACAAGTGGAGGCTCAGCAACGACAGGGATGTCAACCCCACAGCCGTCTACATTACCTCGACCGCCAACAGTCCACTGGATGAGAGCGGAAAGGAGTGGACGGTGTACGAGGAGTACCATGGTGTCGTCGGCACCTTCCCAGTGACCATCACCGAGAGGCCACTGCCATCCGAGGTGTCATGGTCGTATGAGGACATCACGGTGCAGGAGCTTGAGTCGCTCAGGTCATCGCTGACGGCGCTTGAGGCTCGTGTCGCCGCGCTTGAGGCACAGAATTCGCATGAGGGAACGAAATGAATGACGCCAATGACATGACAAAGACGCTTTACGTCTCTAACGGAAGACTTGTCGACACGGACGGAACTCAGCTAAGCCGCCTTCGACCCGTGTTCGCGTTCGGATGCGACTACGAGGTCACGCTCTCGCTTGCGGAGCCTCTCCCATCCGATGTGACGCGACTCGTTGCCATGCTGGACACCGACTTCGACTTCGCGGGAAAGTCAGAGGTGTGCGCTCTTTCGGAGTTCTCTCCAGACAGCATGACGTTCTTGATGGGTACTAGAACAAAACGCTTCGCGGAGGTCATCAGCGGTCGTTCATCGTCCGTCGGATACCTCCAGATAGACGCCATCCACGAGGACGGCACGAACACCCGTGTGCTCCTCGACCGGGTTATACTCAACGGTGTCGTTGCCGACTCGTCAGAGTCGTTCGCCGTCGCGTCCGTGAGAGGACTTGAGATCTCCGAGCGCGGCACGTGGGTCATAGACGGCGTTGACACCGGACAGCCCGCACGTGGCGTGCCTGGAGTCTCACCGTCCGCCAAGGTGTCCGTGGACAAGGACGGAAACGTCATCCTCACCGTCACCGACGCATCGGGGACAACCTCGGCTGTCGTGTTCGGGAACCTCATACAGGACATTGACGATGTGCTGTCCACGGCTCCTGAGTTCCAGTTCAGCCATGACGGTGAGGAATGGCACTCGGCGCAGGAGGATGGCGACATCTACCTGCGATTCAGAAACCCAGCCGCAAAGAGACCTGAATGGACAGACAAGGTGAAGTTCCTTCCGGCAGACGTAAACGCGATGGTCACCGCCGCGCAGGAGGCGCAGACGGCAGCGGAGGCCGCAAGGGCCGATGCCATGTCCGCAAAGGCGGACTCGGAGACCGCGAAGGCAGATGCTGAAAGCGCGAGGAACGAGGCGCAGACGGCAAGCGGACAGGCGGAGTCGGCAAGGGACGAGGCCGTGTCCGCAAAGTCTGGCGCGGAGGCCGCGAAGGTCGAGGCGCAGACGCTCAGAAACCAGACGGAGGCCATTTACGATAGCGTCAGGGCGACAGTGGCGACATACTACGTCGGACCTGCGTACAACTACGGAGTCACCGTTGACGGCACGATGCTGTCCTTCACCTGGACTGACCCTGCCGACAACAACGTCGTGAGATGGGCGAAGACGCGGCTGGTTATGAAGACGGGAGGTTTCCCGGCTGACGAGAGCGACGGAACAGTGCTGATTGACGTGACTGAGCGCAACCAGCACAAGACAGTCCCTTTCACATGGGACGCAGGAGTAATCAGTGGCTACTACTTCGCGCTCTTCACGCAGACAACTGGAGGCGTGTGGAACACGGGAGACGAATGTCCGCGCTTCACCACGGACGAGCTCACGTGGGGCACAATAGGCATGATGACCCGCGCTGGAACACTTCTTCAGTATCCTGGCATGGAGATAGGAAGCGTCGTGGACATACCTGTGAACACGCTGTATCCGAAACTGCGATACAAGCTCGCTGACATAGACTACGCTGGCTCGTTCACAAAGGTCAGCGACTTCATGTATGACAATACTAGAACCCACAACTCGATATGGATACCCTACTTTCTGCCAAGTCTTGGTGAGGGGAACAGCTCCGCGTCGATGATGCAGTTCGACGCTCCCGAGTCAAGCTACGGTGCGACGTGGGACGAGGTGTTCATTACAGGGAAGGCTTACTACACCGTCAGCGGAGATTCCTACACACAGCTTGCTGCAGGAACGGACTATCAGGACGGTGAGAATGTATCCGAATGGCAGACGCTTCACGGCGACACTGTGTACAGCAAGAACCACGCCAACAGAGTAAGCTATGGAAACAACATCTGGAAGGAGTCGAACATTAGGCAGTGGCTGAACTCCTCGGGGAATGACTGGTTCCAGAAGCAGAACGAGTACGACGTCAAGAGCGGAAGCACTGGCTACTCCAGCGGATGGATGACAGATTTTGTCCCCGGATTCCTTGACCTTGTGATGCCGGTCTATAACAAGACGGCGAGAAACACCGTGTCCGCAATCCAAGGCGGCGGCGGTGGAGGATACGACATCACGCTTGACAAGTTCTGGCTGTTGAGCAACAAGGAGGTATTTGGGAAAAACAATAACAACATCGCCGAAGGCTCTCAGCTAGCATATTTCAGGGACGTGGCGAATACCAATGAGCAGCGCATCCAGTATGACGATGGTGGAGTGGCCCGCCACGTGTGGCTGCGGTCTCCTAACGCGTACAACGCGAACGGCGAGTACGTCATCTACACGAGCGGCGCGAGCGGCGGCACCTACGCGTACTACGCGTATGCGTTCCAGCCCGTCATGTGCATCGCCTAGGTCATCGTGAATCGTCAATCGCCGCCGCGTACAGCGGCGGCAAGGAACAGTTGTGAGATAACAAATGCCAAAGGACATTTCGCAGTACATAGACTTCAGCCAGAATGATGGCCGCCATCCGAGGCGTAGCATACGCTCGCTCATCAATCTTCCTTGCATCGTCCACGAATGGCAGGAGATGGAGAGCCGCTTCAGGGACGGCAACCCATCTGGAAAGTATGTGCAGATGCACGTGGAGGTTGATTCTGGACATTTTCTTGTCAACACAGGAAGCTCGATCATAATGGATGAGCTGGAGAAAATACGCCTGGCGAAGCAGGAGTCTGGAGAGGCTGATCTTTGCTTCACCTGCATCGTCAAGAGGTGCGGTCGTGGAGTGAAGATGTTCCCCACTGATTGGGAGAGATGTGATGTCAGTTCGCAGGAGCGAAAGGAAGCCGAGTAAGATGGACGTTCAGACGAAGGCGGCGGAGCTTGCCAAATACACCATTGACAACGCCCTCAAGGAGAGCATCGTGCCTAAGCGCGATCGATGGGCGTTGGGCAATAGGCTTGTCGACACTGCGCTGGAAATGGCCACAAGGATTGATTCGGCGAACACACTTCGGCTGGACTCCATAGAGGAGGCGTCGCAGCGGCGCCTGGAGCAGAGGATGGCACTTGCCGCGACGTTTCGCATGATGACACTCATCCACACGGCAAGGGCAATCACGCACTTCGAGGAGAGAATACACAAGCACTGGACAGAGCTTGTCAGCGAGGAGCAGGAGCTTCTTCGCGGCTGGATGGACTCCGACCGCAGACGCTCAAAGGCAAACGCTGACTGATGGTCACGGGCTGATTCTTACGCCCGCCACGTGTGGCTGCGGTCTCCTAACGCGAACAACGCGAACAACGAGTACAACATCAACACGAGCGGCGCGAGCAACAACACCAACGCGAACAACGCGTATGCGTTCCAGCCCGACAATGCACTTATTGGCGATTGAGTAAACGGGGTCGGCCCCGCCGAAAAGCGCAAGGCGATGCACTGGGAGCGCGTGACCATGCCGCGAAAGCGGCGAACATGGCCGCCGATGGCGTCAGCCGTACATGGCTGGTACGCCTGAAGACGGCGGCCAATTTTTTCACATCGAGGACATGGCAAGCATCATTACTTTCGACAGTCTAATCGAGGCGGCGAACCAGTGCGCACGAGGCGTCAAGTGGAAGGACTCCATAGCGTCTTGGGTGCATCCGAGGAACATCGCCCTGAACTGCCACAGGCTCAAGAGGGAGCTTGACGATGGGACATACCGCCTTGGCGGATATGTCACCTTCGAGGTCATGGAGCCAAAGCGCAGGACAATACGCTCGCCTAAATTCCGCGACAGGGTGGTGCAGAGGGCGATGTGCAACAACGGACTGTACCGTGACCTAACTCGCGGAAACATCCATGACAACGGGGCGTGTCAGAACGGAAAGGGAACGACGTTCACGATGGACAGGCTTGACTGCCACATCCAGCGATTCTGGCGAAAGCACGGGACGGACGGATGGGTGCTTCGTCTGGACATCAGGCGGTTCTTTGACAGCATCCCGCACGGCAGGCTAAAGGCAATGGTTTGCAGGATGGTGAGTTGCGAGGAGTACAGGAATAGGGTATGTGAGGTCGTAGACAGCTTCTCAGACCCAGGTATAGGACTTGGCTCACAGATTTCACAGTTGCTTGCAATCGCATACCTCTCGGATCTTGACCATCACATAAAGCAGGACTTGGGCATACGGCACTATGTCAGGTACAGCGATGACATGGTGCTCATCCACGAGAGCAAGGAGTGTCTTCAGAGTGCATGGGAGGATGTCGCTCATCGGCTGGAGGAGCTTGGCCTTGCGCTCAATCCGAAGTCGACGCTTCATCCTTTGCGTCAGGGAGTGAGGTTTCTGAAATTCAGATTTGTTCTTACCGAAAGCGGCAAGGTGCTGAGGCTTCTGGACAGAAGGAACAGCGTTAGAATTCGTCGTCGTCTCCGCAAGCTGAAGGAAAAGGCAGGCAAGGGAGAACGTCAGTTTCAGGACGCGGTTAACAGCTTCAACTCATGGAAGGCTCACGCGGAGCAGGGAAACAGTAGAACCATCATAAGGAGGGTTGAAAGATGTCTCAGGTCATGACTCCGCAGGAAGCGGAAAGGCAAAAGGCGGCGAAGATTGCCGAGGCGAGGAGCCGACTCACAGTAGATGACTACAACAGAGTGCTGGAGGACTATCTTCTCGGAAAGCGAAGCGAGCGTGGCTACACTGACCGCGACCCAAGCGAATACTACAATTCCGGAGTCGCAAGATGGGCGCAGGACGCAAGGGACTGGATTGAGTTCAGAGACCGTGTGATGGTCTACGGCCTTGAGGTGCTGAACGAGTACATGGACACTGGAGTCGCCCCATTGACCATTGAGGAGTTCTCCGAAAGATTGTCCGAAATGGAAATCAAGTGGACGCATGAGTCAGCTTCCGTTTCATGAGCCACTTGCAAAATGAAACAATGTCAGTATAGTCGTGTCATGATGAATGGAAAAAAAATACTTAGGAGATCGCAAACGCGGCAAGGAGAATGGAATGAAAGTCACTTTTATTTTGATGGCGTCACTTCTTGTGCTGTCAGGATGCTACACTGACCGTGAGTTCATCCGCGACATGAAGCAGATTGACGCTCAGATGCGACACGCTCAGACGTACAGGGCGATAGAGGCGAAGGGCCCAATCGAGCTTAAGCTCGACAAGGAGTCTGCTGTCGTGCTTAACGTTCCGTCTCAGCCGCATCGTCCTATTGGGTTCATCTCTCCGATGCAGGAGCAGTCCGAGCTTGCCAAGACGCTTGGTGTGCTTGGCCTTTCCGCATACGGCATCAATCGACTTTCGCACGGCGGCGATACGAAGGTCATAAACGGCAACTCAACCAGCGGAACTGGAGCGGCGCAATGAGGACTTCGCTTTCACTTGCATTGGTGGCTATTCTGTCATGCTCGTGCGTCGGAACGACGTTCGTGATAGCAAACAGGAGCAACTACGACGGCACAAGGAACGAGGCTTCCACATACGGGAACCTAACGAACACTCCCGCACGTGGAAACATGGGTGTGAACGCCGAGAAGATGACAGAGGTTGACGCGAAGGTGGGACAAGGACAATGATTGAGAGACAGCACTACAACATCGCGGTCAGGGACTGCCTGACGTTTCCAATCAGAGGAGGGGACATACTCCTTAAGGAAGACCCTGACAGGGCAATCGAGATATGCAACGGAGTAGGACCTGAGAGCTTTCCGTCGTCGCTTCGGTCGATGATTGACCTCACTCATCCGTACATGATAACAGCGTCAATCATCCATGATCTTCGTTACTACTACGGTAAGGGCACTGTGTTCGACTTCATTGACTCGAACCTTGACTTCATGAACAACACCATCGTCGTGTCATACAATATGTACGGAAGGCTTAATCCGATGCGGTATCTTGCGAGGCGAAGGGCAAGACAGTTCCGTGAGCTTCTCGACAGGTTCGGATGGGACGCATATGTTGCGGCAATCATGGAGAGAAAGAATGGCCAGCATTGACGAGTCACTCACGGAGATACTTTCTGAGATACGAGCCGACATCCGCATCATCAAGCATGATCTCGCGGAGGACTACAAGCTCCTGCACGGAAACGGGAAGCCTGGGCTCATATCCGACCTCAACTCCATAAGCACGCGGGTCACACGCCTCGAGGACTCGACAAACTCGATCATCAACGACAAGAACAAGTCAACAAAGGTGTTTCTCGTGGTGATTGGCCACATCGTGTCAATCGGCATCGCCATCATGTCATGGCTACACCGCTAGAACGGTATACCATCATCGATGTCAGGCAACGGCGCGTCTAGCTGTTCGCCCACATTGCATCCGCATCCTTCCGCCATCGAATCATCGTCCTCGAGGACACACGACACAATCCTGTCGAACTTCTCTCCCGTGACGTGGCGCATGGTGATTGACTTTGCCTTTCGAAGCTCTCCACCTTCAGCGCGGCTCACCGCGTCAGCGGCGGTATCCGGCACAGGAAGGCTTGGATCCATGCTTCTCTGAGTCCACCACGCGACGAACTTTGTCCTTGCGTATCCGCTATGCTCAGGACATACCCACTCGCGCCTGATGTCCGTCAGACCTATGACGTACTCCACAAGCATCGTGCTTGTGTTCGCGTTCTTCTTACGCCACACGGAGTACATTATGTCCTCCACAGCAAGCGTCGTGTCCTCTGACTGTCCGGACAGTATTCCCTCAGACGATGACACAGCGTTGTGATTCGGCTCGCGTGGCTTCACAAACACATATCCGCAGTCAGGACAGACGCTCATCCTCGCGTAGCTTATCGACCTGCACTGCGGACACACGATTGCCTTTGGCTCCTCGCTCTCGTCGATGGCAGACACCTTTTCCCTTGATGTCCGATCCTTCACACGTATTGAGTCTATTGGCCCGTGTCGCATCACGTTGTCACCGAAATCAAGAACAAGGCAATCCTTCTTTCCCGTCGACGGAGAGAGTCTCATTCCCCTTCCTACCATCTGAACGAAAAGGCCTGCCGACTGCGTTGCCCTCATGATTGCCACGCAATCGATGTTAGGCGCGTCGAAACCAGTGGTGAGGCATCCCATGTTGACCAGGTACTTGAGTTCCATGTGTCCGCTGTCGTGCCTTATCCTGGCTATCGTCTCCGAACGTTCGTCGGATGGTGTATCACCAGTGACGATGCCGCACTCCATGCCTGAGATGTCCTCGATCGCCGCCTTGATGTTCTCGCAGTGAGATACGCTGCACCCAAAGATGATTACGGCGTTCCTGTCCTTCGTGTAGGCGACAATTTCCTCGCACGATGACCTAACAAGGTCGTCCCTGTTCATCGCGCAGTCAAGTTCGCTGTTGATGAACTCGCCATGTCTCGTGTGTACGCACGACAGGTCTGCCTCCGCAAGTCCAGCTTTTGATATGACAGGCGAAAGGTATCCTCTAACAATCATGTCCTTGACGCCTACCTCATATGACACGTCGTTGAGGATGTTCTCAGGCTTGCATATCAAGCCGCCATCAAGCCTGTACGGTGTCGCGGTAAGGCCTATCACCCTTAGCTTAGGGTTGACTGTCATGGCGTCTCTTAGAAACGTCCTGTACTGCCCTTCTCCTGACGATGGGATGCAGTGAGCCTCGTCGATGACTATCAGGTCGAACTTGCCAAGCTCACAGGCCCTGTTCGCGACGGACTGGATTCCTGCAACGATAACGCTGTTCCTCGTGTCCCTTCTTAAAAGACCAGCGGAATAGACTCCGATGTCAATGTCATGGCAAAGCGCGATGACCTTTGCGGCGTTCTGCTCCAGAAGCTCCTTAACGTGCGCAAGTATCAGCACACGTCCTCCCCATCGTTTAACCGCGTCTGTGACAATCTGCGCGATGATGACGCTTTTCCCAGAAGCGGTTGGTGTGACGATGCATGGGTTCCCCTTGCTTGATCGGAGGTAGTCGTATGTTCGCTCGACCGCCTCGCGCTGGTAGTCTCTCAGTTCCATCTCTTGCGGTTCCTTATTCTCGACACCATTGATTTGCTTATTCCATATCTTTCAGAAAGCACTGCGAGACTTTCATCTGACTTCCTTATCTCGGAAACGTCGTCATTAGTGAGTCCTGATCGTCTTGTGTTCCTCTGATTCTCTTTCCTTGTCACAAACCTGCAGTTCGATGGGCTGTACCCACGCGAGTTGTCAATCCTGTCGAGCTGAAGGTCTGCCCTGTACCCGTAAGACTTTGCCCAGCGGAAGAACGACTCCCTGTCCTCTACCCATTCACGGCACACGAAGATGCCGCGTCCGCCGTAGTCACCATACCTCGAGTTCCTAGTGTCGCGGCATCGTCTCATCATGTTGTAGTATACGTCGGCAAGGTTTCCTCGTGACTCGAACGCACGAAGGCGGCTCTCCATTGCCGACGCAGCAGAACATTCCCTGCATCTGCACGAGCCGCACGAGAAGTGCGACTCGGACAGTATTCTCCTGCACACGCTTCACTGTCTTGTCAACTTCCCATCATCCTCTCATATTCGCGAACCTTGTCGCGATGCACGAAAAGTCCTTCGACAGTCATGTCTCTCTTTCCGTTCGTTGGCTTGCATATCTCTCGACGGCAAATTTCGCCTACGCGAACGAAATCAGACGGCATCGAGAACTCGCTTGTGACGCAGACGTACCTCGAGTTGCGAACCCACCAGTAGAACCTATCATGATGGAACTTCTCGCTGTACTGACTTGACACTGTGTTCCTGTAAGGAATGTCGCAGTACACGACTGTATTGTCAGGAGTCATTCCGTCTGAGAACCTGTAGTCGAAGTATGTTCCGCACGATATTGACGAGAACCTGCCGTGCATCCTCTCCTGGAAGCGAAAGATTGACGATATTCTCTGGACAGCTCTAAGCAACTTAACATCTACGTCGCGATAATTCTTCTTGTCCTCTTTAAGGAACCTTTCATATGACTCAGGGAGTCCTTCGGCTATCAGACGCTCCTCGAGTCTCCGCACTAACAACTCTTTCTCGTATGAGTATAGGTATGAGCTTCTGTCGTTTCCGAACGAGAAGCACACTGACACGTCGAATCGGCTGTCCTTGAGACTGAAGAACTCGTCGTGCGACATGAAGTGTTCGATGCCATGCCATCCGTTCCCTTCAATCATGCGAAGAAACTCGATTAGTTGTTCGTCCACGTCATTCAGATGCACATTTGTGTCAGGACGATGCTCCTTGATGCATTGAGAAACCGACGCGCCGCCGCACATCATGTCCACGAAATTCTCCGTGCGAGGAATGAACTCGATGAGACGCTTCGCAATCTTGTTCTTGCTTCCCTTATATGGAAGTCCGTACCTTGTCACTGGATACCTCCTTCACTGGATGTAAGTCTCGCAATTTCCCTGTTTACATACCACCTTGCCTTCATCAAGTCCTCAAGCTCAGACGCTGAATCCTTGTGACCTGCTCGTGCAAGGTACTTTATCGCGTTGCCACGGTTGAAGTTAAGGTTCTCGGTTATGTCAATTACCTCCGCACCGTTTGAGAATCCCGTGTAAGTGGCTAGGATGGTTTACTCTGTCATACATGGTGTCATTCATGACGAGGCTCCTTCTCTATAATGTCTGTGCTTACCTTGAACGAGCAGTAGTCAAATGGCGTGTGGCCGCAGTTCGGATGCTCGGTGCAGAGACCGTTGCGATATGCGCACATGGGCATCATGGCAAGCGCGGCGTAAGGATTCACCTTGAACATTGCCTTGCGAAGCGCATACATGAAACACACCGTCTCTGCCTCGGCCTTGCGGCACATTCGATACAGCGCAATCTCCTTAAGCCCACGCGCAGTGGCCTTTATAACCATGCGAACAGGCTGTTTCCTCGAGTATTCCTCTTCGTCCGCGCCCCTGTCCGGACGAGACGTGGCCATCCAGACATAGCACCCGTTCTTCTTCTTGTGCGTCTCAATGTGCATAGCGACGCTTCGCGGAACGACGCAGAAGATGTAGAACTCCGGTATCTCGCATATCGAGTCGTTACCGAACGCGACCCTGTTCCAGCTCACACCTTTTGATCCCCAGAGGAAGCCGCACACCTCCGAGAGTGTGTCGTTTGTCACCGTCTGCCTGATTCTTATGTCGTAGTCCATCTCATATCTCCTCAATGGCCTTTTCGATGCACTTCGCAAGCTCGTTCGCGCAAGACGTTCCTCTCATGCCGCACATCGTTCCACGAAGCACATCGCAGAAGTCAAGAGCCGAGCAGTACTCCTCGGCCACCTTCGACATGAAGCTGAGGTTTCCGCTGCATCCTCCAACGAACGACAGCCCGCGAATACGAGCCCAGGCACGTGGATTGCCGTCTTCATTGTCGTACACAAGTGAGAATGACACGCTGCTCGGGCAAACGCCTGACAGGCTGTACGAAAAGTCACGTCTCTCAACCATCACATTGTCTCCACTTCAATTTCAGTTCCAAATCTCTCAAATGCTTCGTCTCGCTCACGCATGACCCTATCCCTCATCACACCAAATATATCTTTGTCCTTCTCGACGCAGACGCAGTTACGTCCACTTCTCATGCACGCGACAGCGGTAGTTCCGCTTCCTGCGCAGAAGTCAAGGACGGACTCTCCATCAAGAGTGTATGTCCTGACAAGCCACTCTATCAGCTTGACTGGCTTCTCCGTGTCGTGATGACTTCCGTTTGAGCAAGAGAAGCGTATCACGCTTACAGGGTATCCCGTGTGAGTCGTTATAGTGTCATGGTGCGACGGCCTCCAGTAGTCGCCTCCTCGATACGCCCTGCGTATTCGGCTGCACTCTCTAAGCCCCTGCGGAAAGTATCTCATGTTACCGGAGCATCCGTTCGCCGTCGTTCCGCGTGAGAAAACAGAGATTATTTCATGCTTCGGCATCGGCATGAGCTTAGCGTTTACGAATCCAACGGCCCTGTTCTTCTCCCATATCCAGTCGTACTTGAACTCATCGATGTTCCTCACGCGGACAAGGCTTGAGAATGGCTCCTTTCCGAACACGACCGTTGCTCCGTCGTCACGGACAAGAGGACGGCAAAGCTCCCACATCTCATTCACTGGCACAATCTTGTCCCATTTCTTGCCTGTGCATCCGTATGGAGGGTCGACAAGTATCATGTCGAACACACGGCTTATGCTCCTCATGTAGTCGAGGCAGTCTGCGTTTACAAGCGTAATCTTTGTCATCTCCACATCCTTCTCTGCGCAACCTCAGACGACCTGCGAACCGCAGCAGTCCCTGAAAGAATTTCGACTCTTCTTCTGAAGTCAGGTTCCCCATGTGACCTGACAAAATTCACAAGCTCGTCATATCCTTCCTGACCGCCGCCGTTGAATGACGTGAACACGGCGCGGCGGCATTTCTTGTAGAAGCTGTTTGTCGAGCTCTTCTCGAAGTCGAAGCAACCTTCAGTGAACTCCCTGTCTCCGCTGTACTTGAGAAGCAGGTTAAGCGACAGTGTGCATACGACGCACAGCTCACGGCTTTCACCTCCACCGACTCCGGTCACCACGAACGGCTGGTCCTTTCCGAAGTCGTGTCCGCACAGGAAGCATCTGAAGTTCCTTCCTCCCATGAACGAGAAGCGTCCTGACTCTATTGGGTACTTTATTTTCGCGAGGCGTCTCCTCTCGCGCCTTTTCCTCTGCTCCGCTACGATGTTGGCTATCGACGTGCGCACATTTGATGCAAATGCGTTACGCCCCCTCTCGTGGCTCCTTATCTTCTCAAGCCACGACCTGAAGAAGTACAGCGTGTCACGCGACGCCCTGCGGCATCGCCGTGGTGTCCATGTGTAGTCGTCCATGTCGTGTCACTCCAGCTCATCGCTTGCGTCGTCATCGTCATCGTCAGTTGATGATGACATGATTTCTGCGTCTGAAGACACCAGGCTAATCAGCTTTGACGCGACCTTCATGGCAAGGATTGCCATTTCCCTTGCGCGTGAAAGCTGTCGCATCAGAGAGAAGATAACCGAGAGAGAGAACGTGACGTAGATCACGAAAATTGTGATGAAGAAAAGAAGAAGTGTACGTGTGTCCATCTGTGTTTGCCTTTTACTGTCTTTCGCCGTTTGCCTTTCTCAACGCCTTTTCTATCCTTTTCGCCAGTGGTGAGTCCCACCCGAACAGATGTCCTCTGTCTATCTGCTCGAGAACCCTATACATTTCCGGAGCGGCCGAACAGAGTCTTGCGTTAGCCTCGTCCTCGTCGTCGAAGTTCGCGAACTGCGCCAGGGCAGTTCCTCCATTCTCGATGAAGCACTTCCTGAACGTCTTTCCGCCCGTATCCGTCATTTCCCTTATATGCAAGTTCCACTTTCCTTTCGTGAACTTTACCTTGCTCATTTCATTCTGACTCCTTAGCTCATCGATGGTCTCATCCATGACTAGTCCTTCATAAAGATTTCCTCGTCAGTTGCCCTTACCTCGCAGATATCGATGGCTGTGTCCATAAGCCACCGTATCTCATCCGTTGTGATGACTCCCTTATTCCTCTCCCCATAGTCGGTTAACAGGCCGAGCCACGGACGGAGAAGGTTGCCGCGCTCAAGCCATTCCTCAGCCGTGCATGACGACTTGAGGAACAGTGGGCCGATGCCAATCAGCAGCCCAGGCAGGGAGTTTGGGCTGATGTTGGAGCGGCAGAATTCCAGTAGCCCATCCAAAGTCAGCACGTCGTGGAAGGACACCACGAAACGTCCTCGATACTTTTCCTCATCCATAACGGATGCCACCTTTCTCTTGAGGTCGGCGCACTTGGTGCAGCCCTCTGACTTGCCGAAAATGTGAACTGTGAGCATTTTGCTACTCCACGTTTCCCAAAATCAGCTCAATCTCGTTTCTCCATGCAAGGATGACGGCTGAAGTAATCCCAGGCGTGTTGAAGTCCTTGATGGTTGACCTCAGAACTCTCCTCATCTGTGGAGCAGCCTCGATGAGTCTGGCATTTTCCATGGCCTTCCTCTCATCAGTGAAGTCATCGATGTAGCAGACCTCATCACCTCTTTCGTCGCGGATGCTGATGAAGTCGTCAAACGCCTCGACTCTCCATTTTTTATCTTCTTTCATTTCCCTTGCCCCCTACTGCGTTCTTGCTTATTTCCATCACGGCGTTCTCCTCAATCATCTTGACTGTATGACGAATTTCATTCAGATAGCATACGATGGCCGTGTCGTCAAGACCAACGGTGTCAGCGTCTGCCAACATTCTTCTCATTATGCTGTAAAGCACGTACGAATTTGTCTCAAGGCTTTCGCCAATTCCGCTTTCGTCACGCTCATCTCTGATTGCCTTTCTGTCATCAATCTTCCTGTACTTTCCGAATCGGCAGAGGTTGCAATCACTTGCGAAGTCATCGTGCACTGTTTTGTTGCATATGTCGCACAGTGACGCGACAGAGTCGCAAAGTCTTTCTTCAGCGTCTGCCATCCTCGCATAAAGTTCAGTCACCATTGACGCAATCACAGCAGAGTTCCTTGAAGCGTTGTGTCCGCTTGATGTCTGAGCCAACAGCGACAGAAATCTCTTCATGTCAAATTCACTATTCATCTTTCCTTGTCCTCAACTTGCTGTATCCGTTTTCCTATCCAGCGCATCACGTTGACGCACATGGAGTTTCCGCAGGCCTTGTAGCGGTGTCTGTCCGGACACTCCTCCGGCGGCTTACCACGCCATGATATGCGCGTCCAGTTGTCGGGAAAGCCCATCAGCCTCTCGCACTCGAGCGGCGTGAGCTTCCTCGCGAATGACCTGATGCACACGCCATGGACTCCAGCGGTGTCCAGAGTATAGGACAGATTTTCCTGAAAGCCCTTTCCGTTCCCGCCATTTTCAGGCTTCCATCCGAGAGTCTCCCATGCAAGGCTTGCAGCCTCCACACCACTGCACACGCTTGCGTATCTCATTTGCTCATTCCTTTTTTAACAACTTGCTCATTCTTCCTCTCCTGTTTCACAATCTGCTTTTTTCATTACTCTTTCTATTCTGCTCATCAATTTCTTAGATACGCTTTCCTCGACGCCTTGGCCGTAGATGTTCCTGTTTTTGAAATAGCTCTCAATCCTTCTGAGCAATTTGTGCATTTCAGGCGCGGCAGCGATAAGCCTTGCGTTCGCGTCCATCTCATCCTCATATCTGCCAGCACCTGACGGGTCACACACCATTTGTCCGTCTTTTGCCACAACAGCACCATTTAGGTTTCCCCCTTCTGGAGCGTTCCACGGCCCTGGAGTGAACTTGTCCTTGTTGTCTGTGTAGACGTCGTATTTGTCATAATTAACAACAAAATTACAGGTTGCAGGAACGAGGAAGTCGCCTACGCTTTCCCAGAAATTAACTCCTAAGCAGTTATGGACTATGACGCTGAGAATTACTTTCTTCCCATGTTCTCGAGCCACCGAGATTGCCTTTCTGACAAGGCCAGTTCCAATGCCCATTCTCCTGTACTTCTCTTTAACGTACAGGTCATCAAGAGTGCATAGCTGATCTCGCATGTCAAAAAAATCCCTAAGCACCACAATTCCAGCCACGCACCCTTCATTGTCCATGTCTCGAGCTACTATCACGCAGTCTTCGTTACCACGCCCCGTCGCCTCCGGTTCCACGCTTGTCGCGCCTTTCAAGAGGTCGCAGGACTCAATCTCAACAAGATCAATCAAGCTGTCAACAGCCCCGAACTTAAGTTCGCTTTCTGTCGCCTCTCTGTACTCAATCTTCATTTTCGATTCCTTTTTTCTGTTTTAGGAAACTTTCATTCTTCCACATCATCAAGCATGACGGCCTTTCCCGTGTGAAGCACCATCGCAACACGGCATTTGCTGAAGTCGTCGTGGCACTCCACATAAAGCTCCATCTCCTCGCCGTCAAGCATGAACGTGTCCGCGCAGATTTCACCTGCCATCTCGACAGCTTCTGAAATAGTGTCGAATCCAGGCCTGCATAGCTCCGCACCCCATGCAGTCATTATGTGGTAGCTTTTCATCTCACTTGTCCTATTTCTTGTTGTCAACTGGAAGGTAATGCACTCCAAGCCAGTACATTACCTTCCAGTATCACATATTTTCGATTATTTATCTGTTTTCATTTCCGTCCATTGGCGTTTTCTATGACACAGCGAACCTCATATATAAGACTACAAAGATAGCTCCACGAAGGAAGAACTCCTGTGTAAACAATTGAGGAAAGCTCTGCATCCATCTTCTTAAGCATATCGACCATGTTCTGAGCTTGTGCTATCATCCTAGCGTCTTCAACCGAGATTCTGTCGTTAAACTTGCCAATAATCCTTCCGCTCAAATCTTCCACAACCGTCTTGCTTACAGGGCAGTTTCCATAGCAGTCTATTGTCTCCGAGACAATCCATCCTCCGGACGCGATTTCCTTTCGTGTTTCCATGTTTCTTCTCCCCGTTATCTGTTTCCAGTGCTTCCGTATCCCCCTTCGCCACGAGACGTGTCTGACAGAGACTCCGACTCAACAAGCTCGAACTCGGGAAGCTCAATGATGACAAGCTGCACAACCCTGTCGCCAACAACATACGGGCGGAAGTCCCTGTTCTTGTCATGGTAGAACCTTGCCGTAAGCTCTCCTCTGAAGTCAGAGTCAATCACGCCAACGCAGTTAGGCAGAAGAAGCCCAGTCCTGTACACGCTCGACCGTGGGAACAGAAGCCCGACATAGCCTTCAGGTATCTCTATCGAGAAACCAAGGTTGTACAGGTGGCTCTTACCGTCGAAGAAAACGCTCCGTGCGTAGCAGTCAAACCCAGCCGATCCTGATGTCATCCGCTGCGGCATCCTGCCGCCTTCAACTGTCTTAACCCTTATCTTCATTTTTAGTTTCCTTTTTTTTAGTAGTCAAGCATCCTTTTCCATCCGTCATCACCAACGTCGTACATGACGTACCCAAACGCCTCGTGGCGACGAAGACGAAGATCTGTCATCATCTTCCTCGCGCTCCGTGGGTCAATGTGGAGTATTCTACCGGCGTCATTGGCCGTGCAGCATACCGGAAGCTCGAACACAATGTCATCCTCACCTGCAGCCCACTCCAGGTGCTTCGGAAACACCTCGTCAACCCTTGTCTTCGGATAGGCAGGCATACGCCTTTCCTGTCCGCTGTACACTCGAACCTTGTAGGCGTCACGAAGTATCCCGTACATGTGAAGTATCGTGTGAGCCTGTCTGTCAGTAAGGCCGTATCTGTCAGTTATGTCCTGAAGAAAGTATCCGGTGTCCATTCTCAAGTGTCCGCTCAAGCTCTCCAATCTCAACCTCTCCTCCGTTAGACCAGTCGGTCTGGAGGCCTACAATTGTCCGCGTCTCAAGTTCTCCCCTCTCTTCGCCTTCAGGACGAGCAAGCGGAGACTCACCGTCTCCTTCCGACACGTAGAACGAAGGTATGCGCGACGGGTTAAGCTCACGCGCAAGGCAGAAGAGAACTATCGACTCCTCGTCGTCCATCATGTGATGCACGACAGACGCATCGTCACCGTACTTTCCCCTGCACAGAGCGTCGAGACGCTTGCCCATAAGCTCGCACATGGAGCATCCTGGCTTTCCGAAAAGATGTACCGTCATCTGCATGACTCGCATCTCCTCGTCCGTTTCGCAAGCTCAGCTACAATCACGTCGATGAAGCGAACGAACTCGCTCCTAGTGGACATTTTGGCAAGGTCACGGGTGTCGATGTACACGGTAAGCTCCATCGCCTCCTCCTGCGACTTCGGCACGTACGAAAGTAAGCGCCACTTTTCAGCCAGCGCGATTGGCGACACGTCATTTTCCTTCATGTTCCTCAAACTCCAGATGCACCATTCCGCCTATGTCGGACATAGGCTCCCTCATTTCAATCGACAGCCCCCTTATCAGCGAGTCGTCCTCAAGAGCGCCTCCCTTCACCAGAGAGTCGAGGAGGCACTTGAGGATGTTGTCGATGTCACGCCGTCTCGCGTCAGGTGGATAGACGTCAATCCTCATCCTGACCTTTCTCCGTATGGAAGTCATCCCGCACGAGGAAAGAATGGACACGACCGAATCTGTGTACCTTCTTCCCTCGCGTGAGATGACGACCCTTCCGCCGAAGCTCCGGTAGTACCTGTTGAGGCTCGGCGGATAGGGAAGGTCAAGCGTAAGGACTGTTTTCCTTGCGCTCATTTCCACGGCGGCAGGTCTCCGCTGGGCTGTGCCGAAGCCGCATGTGTCGAAGAGAAGCCTTTGGACGGCATGATCTTCTCGATGTTGTTGTACAGCAGGTTCGGGTCGTTCCTGTCCTTCTTGACGCTCACACGTGCAACGAACGTGAGATTGTGAAGGTCAGACGTGTCCTTCGGAGACATGACGCCGACAGCTCGGCAAAGCTCGGCAAGGCGTTTGCGTCCGATGCTTACTGCCTCCCGGCTCGGGTTAGTCCACGTGAGCCTGTGGTGAAGGACGAAGTTCTTTCTCTCCCCTTCGACAACGACCATCCTGAAGTCGATGTGCGAACCGGTTCCCGACTTGTTCTCGATGATGTCGCTGTCAGTGACCATCATCAGGTAGTCTCCGTTCGGGAGTAGGTCAAACTCCGGAACGTCGCTTGCGTTGAATTCGATAAATGCCATTTTCTACTGCTCCTTGCTCTCTGTCCCATTATCGTAGAACTTGATCCTTGACGAAATCTCATCCCATCTAAGATCCATCACTTCAGGAAGCCCATGTCTGTTCTTTGCGATTGCGGCAGGGCTCGACACGGCCCTCATCTTCCTGTTGCCTCCGTCCTTCCCTATTGGACGAACCGAAATTGTGTTCCCGTCTCTGACAACGGCAACGTCCATGTAGGAGAACAGCACAATGTCTGACCACTCGTACATGAAGTCGCACGACAGCTTGTGTATCTTCATGAAGTACCTGTCGTAAGACGCGCTGTACGGGTCATTGAATGTCCTCACCTCGCAATGCGCAAGGAGTATCGGAGTCATTCCCTTGTTAATGCGTAGCCAGTCGAGTGCCTTCGTGATCTCGTGGAACATCTCGACCTCCTTCACATACGCCTTCCCGTATCCTCCGCAGGCCGTGGCCATCGAGTCGGCCTTGTACTTTGCGCATATCTCAGCCTGGATTATTGGCTCGAGCCAGTCAAGGGAGTCGATCACCACAGTCTTGTAGTCATGCTCCTCGGTGCAGAGCGATGACAGATCCTCCATGATGTCTGCGTATGTTCTCACCACCGGAAATGCGTCCACGTCGAGAGTGGATATTCCGTCCTCGACCGGAATGAAGATTGGGTTCGGCGCACTTGCGGCGAACGTGGACTTGCCGACGCCACCCACACCGTACATGACGATGCGAGGCGGCGCCTGATTGAATGACCGTTTCACTGAGTCCAGCTTTGGCATGATTTCTTTTCCTTCTGTTACCTTGTTTCATTCTTCTTTCCGCGAAGCACGCGCACCGTCTCGAACCCGGTCGGGTAGATGCCCGTATCGCGGCACTTTCTGTACTCCTCAAGCGCGTTCCTGTTTTGGACAGTCTCCTCGTCCAGAAGTTCCTCGTCGACGCGCCAAATTCCTACAATCGGCGACTCCGACTTCTCAAACGCGAAAATGTACACTGGAAGTCTGACGCCTGTCGCGTCCTCGAGGACGTCACGGTAGAACGCAAGCTGCGCCGGGTATCCGTATGCGAAGGCGTCGCGCTCGAACCGCATGATGTCCGCGCACGTCTTCACGTCGCATATGGCGAAGTCCGTGAGCATGTCTATCCGTATCTGGCAGTCCACTCCGCATATGCGCCTTCTGCACACAACCTCAGCTTCGCAGTCCACCAGGAACGGATCAGACGCCGGATGATCACCGAAGCTGTCCTTCATCGAGGCAATCATCCTGTCCTCGTCGGGAGTCACAAACCCATCTCCATACATTGCGTAGTGTCCGTTATAGGCGTTCGTGCCCTTTCCGAATGGCTTGCCTGTCTTGGGATTGATTGGCGGCTCAACAATGGGATACCTAAAACGGTACGCATACTCTCCCTCGAGGAAACGCGCATGGAACGCACTTCCGAAGCGAAGGCTGTCGTTCCATTCGTTCTCATTCTGGCTTATCGTGTCGATGAAGTACCTGTACGGGCACTCGCGGAACTTGATGAGCCTATGGGACGACATCATCTCTCCGCTCCTTGAACGCGAATGGTAGAGACTCTCGTCCTCGTGAAAAATCACGCCTTCGTCAAGAAGCCGCTTCAGGTCAATCTTGTCAGTCATCTTCTTCCTCCTTTACAAGTTCGGACGTGTCAGTGACGACCTCGCCCATTCGTTTTCTGTTCTTTCTCCATATCTTAGACAGCGCACGGTAAACAACCGTGGCGTCTGACACTCCTTCGCCTCGTCTCCATCGCATGAACATCAGAAGCACCTCCTGCACGATGTCTTCCATGTCCATGAACTTCAGAAGCGTCATCCAGTCATTTCTGACGTAGTTCCTCACGAACGAGGAAAGAGACTCGATGCGCTCCTGCGTCATGTCCTCGTTCGACTGTCGAGGACGCTGACAGAGATACTTCGGATGATCAATCAGGAAACGTGCGACCTCTCCGACCGTGTAGACATATGGCCTGTCGTTCCAGTTGACAGGATCAAGGTCTCCGCGCCTGGTGTACGAAAGCACCATAGCACGGGAGATCCTTCCTCCAAGTGCCCTCGATATGGACGCGGTGTCCATCAGGCCATTGACCGCGCTAGACGAGAGGAACTCTTCTATCCTCTCAATCTTCAGCGTTATTTCATCATCCATCTTCGCTTCTCCTATTCTGTCTTTCTCTGCCATATCGGAAGGTACTTCATTCCTCCCCCATCAGAGGATGCCTGACGCATCCTCCCCTGCCTCATCAGCGATGACAGTATCGTCGTCATGTAGGCGTTGTCAAACCTTCTGCATCTGTACGCAAGCTCTCCGACTCCGATCTCCTCCCTGTTCTTTCTCACGTATGACTTTACTACATTCAGAACGTACTTGCAGTCCCTGTCGAATCGAGACTGCGACATGAACTCACCTGCCATCCTTATCTTGTTTTCGATGTCCCATCGCACGACGTCTGCTCCCCACCTCATCGCCTCCTCGTCTATCGTCGCGCTGTCAGGCGGCATCCTGGAGCATGCGCATATGATGGCGTACTTAACGGCTATCTCGTAGTATCGGTTCCAGAGCGACATCTTCCAGTCGTCGCTCAGCGTCTCCGAGAACTCCATCGACCTCTCATACTGCATACGCTTGACCTCCCGTGCCACAAGCCTTGCTCCGGCGTCGAACTCCATCGCCCGTGGAGAGAAGTCCATGTTGCCGCCGCCGTCCGGTACGTAGGACGCCCACTCGGATATGCGTGACAGAAGATGCACAGAGATGTCGAGGGCAGGCTGTATTCTGTCGTAGTCAGGCTCCTTCGGTTCATCGCCGACGAAGATGCTCATGCGCGAGAACATGCCGTTAGACAGGAAACGCTCAGACATGGACTCGAAGAACTCCGCAGGTATCGAGGAGCCAAGCATCACGAAGTTCGGGTTCCTTATTACCGACGACTCGCCTCCAGCCCTCATGCGCGTCTTGAAAGACGTTCCCGATGACGTGTACAGGCGAAGCATGTATGGGGCTATCGGCGATATACGGTCAGACCGTCCGTTCGCCTCTCCGGACATTTCCGTGAGCAGGAAGTGCATCTCGTCAGGCATGAAGAGTACGTTCGGGTCTATCGCCAGCGCGTCCTCGATGCCCGCACCACTCGCGAACGTGTCAGCCACACACGCGTTTGGGAACGCATCAAGCATGATGCGCTTGTTCATCATCACCGGGAAGTTCTTTCCAGTTCCTGACTTGGCAAGCGACACCACGTATATGTTAGGGAAGATACCGTCGTAGCTGCACACCTTACGACCTACGATGAACGACATCATCGCCATCGCGCCGGAGAAGGCAAGAGGTCTGTTAGGCACGGGGGCATACGTCATCGCCGCCGAAAGGTACTCGGACACGATGCCCCCGACATCGTACAGCGACTCGTCAAAAGGGAGCGACATGCACTCCCGTCTCTCGTCGAATCCATCGAAGGCATCCGACGATATGTCCACCTTCGCCTTGCTTCTTATCAGCGAGGACAGGTCCACGTCTCCTGTGTCATCTGAGTCTCCTGCATTACCCTCGAGAAGCTCACGCAGATCATGCCATGTCTTTCCTGCGCATCCGTTGTGGTGGCATCGGAATCCTATCGCGCCGTTACCACGCTGTACGATGACGGCTGACCTGTCACGATGGTCAGGATTGAACGGGCACACATCGAACACCCACTTGCTTCCTCCGTAGTATGGCTTGGGGGCTGATATTCCAGTGCAGTGCTCGTCTATCCACGCCTGGAGGTCGAAGCCTCTCTCCATGTGGAAGTCGCGCTCCTCGATGTCCTGCATCTCGTGTATCACGGCAGCATTTAGCTGTGTGAACTCAAGCACCCTCATGTCGGACGGAACGCTCCTGGTGACGGCCATCCGGTGATGCCGGTCGTCGAACTCGTCTCCCTTCACGTTCCATGTCCCCGGAAGCCTGACGATGCGGGCCGGGTTGAACACGGATATGTCGATGTCAACGCTGTCGGTGCTTCCCGTGGCGAACGAGCGAAGGATTGACTGCACGAAGCCCTTGTCGTCGGCAGGAACGCTTATCTTCCAGAAGAGCTGCGCACCGTTCCCGGAGTCGACCTTGACTGGCTCTCCCCATCTTGACATCATCCCCGACGCTATCTCGTCCGACAGCGCGATGGCCTTGTCATGCTCGTCGTCGGATGACGGGATGCCTGACGGACGCCTCGCGTCGCAGTCAATCAGTATCCATCTGCGCGTGATGATGTCCGCGTCTGACGTGAGCGGCTCCTTCCTCGGGTTCCTCATCCTGTTCGCGGCACGGCTAATCAGCTCGTGCCTGACAGGGTTCATCGTGAAGTATACGCCCTTGTACGATGCGTACTTGGACAGCTCGTCGGCGACGCTTCCGATGTGCTCGTAGTCGAAGTAGCCGCTCTCCACGTGCGGCTGTGTGCGGTATCCTCCCGCTCCACGTGTGACCGCGTCGAGCGCACGGACCTCGAACACATCGCCATCCACGAAGAACCTTCGGAGGCATGACTCGATCTCATTCCTGTCATTCTCAAATATCTTTCTCATGCTTCACGCTCCCGAACCGTCTTAGGTCAGTTATTCTCGCTTTCCCAAGGCCAACGGCGTTCGCGGCATATCTGAATGCTCGAAGCAGTCCACTCGACGAGTCATCCTCTAGGTCGAACACGAATCCGCTTTTCCTGCCTCTCGCGTTCGACTCGATTATCTCCATCGACCTCTCGTCCATCACGGCAATGAACGTCCTGTCGCATGACATACGGACATGGACTCTTCCTCTTTCGAAGTCAACGTCCTCTATCCTCATGTCCATCACCTTCCTGTGCATCATTCCTGTGACAAGCATCAGCTCGAGCATGTCAGCGTGCCTCTCCCCATCCTTGCATGACGCCGATTTCCTTGCCTCCTCCACAATTCTCCATGCGTCTTTCCTTGATATTGGGCACACGCGCTCACGTCTTCCACTCCTGATTCGTGCAAGGTATCTGTTCCCAAGAACAGCACCATTGCGCTCCGCGACCATCTTCACTGCCGAAGAAAGAGCCGAAAGCGCACAGGCGTCTATTCCGTCACGCCTTACGATCTCCTCAATCTCACTTTCGTTCACATCGCAAATCCTACGGTCAATGAGACAGGCGAACATACCAAGCCCTCGTATCACATTTGCAAGCTCACCTGGCGTGCTCGCCGCGTCAATGCGCATGACCATCGCATCGCCGAATGTGGCATTGACGTGCGACTCGTCCTGCAGCCCGTCAGACGTCCTCTCGCCTCTCACCGATGAAACGAAATCGGAAACCCTGCGCCTTGCCTCATCAGGACTTATGAATGGCCAGTGTCCGACGAGCACCGTGTGGCTCTCCTGACGAGTGTATCTGCCTCTCACTGTGACCTTCGCGAGGAACGATATGCGCCTCGCTCCAGACCTTACATACATGTTTGGCACGTCTGTGTCCCTTATCCATGTCGACGTGTCCAATCCAGTCCGAAGCGAAGACAGGAGCGCCTCGTCTATTCTCTCTACTCTTATATTTGCCATCACCGAGACTCCCCAAGTGCCATCAGGAACATGAAAAGTGCGCACACGATGACGAACGCGAGACATTTCCCGTTCGTGCTTGTTACGTAGCACACATAGTACATAAGATAACTCAGAAGCACGTCCACGAGATATACGAACGCGACAATGCCTCCGACGTGGACAATATCATCATCAACTCTTTTCATTGCCTTAGTCCCCACACAACCAGCATCACGGCTATTGACGACACGATGGCATGGCACTTGAGGAACTCCGTGTCATGCACAATGGCAACGGCAATCGCCGCAATCACAGCCGCCACAATCAGACAGACGCAGAAGCTACGCATCTGTCTTGCGAACCTCTCTTCTCTCGTACCATTCGCGCCACTTTCTGTCATACTCTTCTTTTTCCTTGCTTATGTGCCTCTCGATGTACTCGTCGGCGTTTCCTTTTTCTATTGCCTCAATCAGACCCTTCTGGTACTCGCAGTACCTTCTGTTCTCCTCGTCCTGACGCTTCATTCGCCGCATTGCAATCTCGTCCTCCCGTCTCCATCGCGTCTCTTTTCTTTTGTCGGAGATCGAGCATAGGAAGGCCATTACCGATAGGCAGAACGCCATGCACACGAAGAACGCAACAGCCATGTTCATCATTGCTTCAGCATCCCATCGAGAATTCCGACTATAGACTCTGCGGCCTCCAGCCTGTTCCTGTACTTCCTTACGGAGTCGCCTTCGGAGAGCCTAATCTTCGCGCAGCAGTCTCCTTCGGCAAGCCGAACCATTGCGCAGTAGTAGTCCCTCTTGGCAACGGCGAAGTCCCTCAGCCTGCGAACCTCGTCAATGTTGCCAGCCTCGAACTCCCTTTTTGCGACTCGGACGAACCGCAGTTGCGTGTTCGTCGCGATGTCATTTATGCTTCTGGACATATATCATCACTCCTCTTCTCTTTCCCTTGCCAACGAAATACGCTTCTGACACCTCATACACCGACGAGTCATTCTGCCATATCGGAGTAATCGTGTAGTCAGTGTGTCTTACCGGAAATCCGCAGTCGCATCCTCGGCTGTGCCTTACCGTCGAGAACCTGTTTGCGCCAACCTTAACGCCATAGGCTATCGCGAGGTCATGCTCCTGAGACGAGCACACAAGCACAGCTTCGTGATCTCCTCGCACATAGTCATTATCATCGCCTGAGTCGCATGACCTTGACAGATAGTATTCGACAAGTGCAAGGCTCTTCTCGCTGTACTTCTCTCGATGTGACACGATGTTCTCACGAAGGTATCTCGACGGGCTGAATGACGCCCCTCCCCTGAGCCCGGCGAACAGGGAGTCAGACGTGACAGCCTTTCGCCTCCACTTGCCAACCCTGTACTCGCCATTTGCGTCAGCAACCGCGTGTCTACCAGGAACGCCGTCCCTAATCACCCACGATCCCGCGCCAATGGACTCAAGATGGTCGAACAGATGTGCCGGCCTCACGAACCAGTGGTCAAGACCGAGCGCGTGTGACACTCTCATCATCGGGTTAGACGGCCCTTTCAGGTTGTCTCCAACGAACATCGCGGCGTAGTCATTCACAAGCGCAATGTCGCTGTCCCCATGCACGACTCTTCCGTCATGCGCACAAAACACGTACCTTTCCATTTAAGTCGCTCCTTTAGGTCTTGCCATAAGATAGCCTCGCCATCCTCTTTTTTCAACGAAGCACCTCGATTTTCTTTTCATCTAGCGGACATCCTCCCCCGTCTCCGTGAAGGTACTCGTGAAGGCGAGCATCATGCTCAATGCGCTCGCGCTCCTTCTCATCCTCGCGAGCTTTTGCGTCTCTGTCTCTCTCTTCCGCGTATTCCCTGTACGAGTCTCCGCAGTATTCCCTTATCTGCTCTATTGCCCCTTTCCACGTCCGCTTAATCCTAACGCCAGCAATCTGCTCGAAAACCCAGCGCGACCCCTTGTTTGACACCACGGGAAGCACATCCTTCAGCCTTCGGTAGTCCTTCGCCTCAATGGACTCGACAAGCGAACGTATCTGCCTCTCCACCGAGTCTCGCCCACGTCCATAGACGTCAGTCCTCTCAAGAAATCCGTCAACTAGGTATCCAACAAAGTCAATCCCATCCATTTCCATTCTCCGTCATAAAGCGTTTGGTGATTCTGTGCCATATGTCTCCCGAGAAACATTCTGCCTGCTTTAGCATTGCGACAGTAAGTTCGTCATACATGTCACTGCTGATCATCGACTCGATGTCACGATAAATATCTGTCATGAAACTGTTGGCATCTCTAAGATTTGCATCTTCCACAAGAAGCTCATCGACACGTCTGCGAATCCACACGAGAGACTTCATGTCAATCATCCTGTCCCTCATCGAAGCCGTATCGACGATCATGTCGTCAAGTCTGCTGTCAATTCCATTTATAAAGTCATCACGCATTGATCCGTCAGTGTCAATGCCATACGCGTCGGAAGATATGCCTTCGGAAATCTTCGCGACATCACAACGACAGGTCTCGAACATATCCTCGATGCAGTCAATAATGAAAATGTAAATGTCACTCCTCATTTGTCATCATCCTTTTCTTTCATGTTCATCTGCTCTGAAATGTAACTCGACAGGTCATCAATCAGATTAATAGCATAGCTGAACTTTCGTCCTGATCCTGAGTTATAGAAGTCGAAGTCCATCATAGTGCATATGTGACTCTTAGTTCTTGTTATGAAGTTAATCACATCACCATATGTTGACTCTTCTTCAAGAATTGTCATGGCACGTCTGCGTAGCCATACAAGAGACTTCATCCTAATTATGCTCTCGTATGAAAGAGCAGCTTCCTCAAGCATTGTATCGAGCCTCGTGTCAGCAGAATTAACCTTATCTGGACTGTCAATCGTGTATGCGTATATCATCAATGCGTTATGTTTCATCGTTCCGCATATCTCCAATGCAGAAGACGACTGCGACTTGATCCTTGAGTCTATAAACTCAATGACAGAACTGTACAAGTTATTCATTTCATTAACTCCTAGTTTTTCATGATTACTTCGTGCCTTATTCTGTCTATTAATTCAATCTCATGCGTTACTGCTTGGGAGTGATATATGTCATCACATAATGACATACGCCTGTCAGCAAGAGATGACGCCTCTGACAGTATTTTCTCGTCACTTTGCAAATCGCGGAAAGCCTCGACTGCGTAAACAAGCCTCTTTGCGGCGATGAGATCTAGAGCGTAGACAATCAGCCTGTCAGCGTCATCAATCAGACCGAAAAGCGTATCCTCATCCATTCCCTGAAAAATCTCAGTCTCTGCAACTGACTCGCATGAGCTTCTTAGGTCAAGAGCCGCCTCGCTCCTTCTCTCACGAATGAAATCCATCATCCTGCTGTCTTTCATCTTAATTCTCCTTTCATTAACTTCGCCTCGCATATCATCCTCTCTATCGTGTCATGTATGTTCCTGTTGTACTCGTCAATAGACTCATCAGAGTCAGTAAAAATCTCCTTATGGCTTATCATTACGTCTTCAACCGCAGAGTCACAGATGAACGTCATGACCTTTCTCAGGTCGTCAACGTCATTCAGCTCGGCAAGCTCGTGACCATCGCCGAAGTTTCGGAACGAGATGAACAATGACACATGGCCGTCATCACTTCGCCTTGCAAACGCGCTGAACCGAGCCTCCTTGCAGCAGTGCTGTATGCACATCGCAATGTACATCAAGTCAAGTATCCTCTTACTTTCGTCTATTTCAATCTCAAACTCTTCATTCTCCATCATCTTTCTCCTTCGTTTCTCTTTTTGATTGCTTCTCTCCACGCATCCTGAATTCCTGAAAGCAATCCGTCAAGGAACGACTTTCTGAAGCACTCCGGAACCTGGAACTCATCACACAGCTCACGCTCCTTTGTGGAGTCGATTCCGAACTCGTAAAGGCTACCGTAAGTTTGAAACCTGTCATCAAGCCACCACTCCTGAAGTCCCTTATCCTTGCCACGCTCGGACCAGCACCTGTCGCCAGGAACGAGGATGACGATGCCGCCGCTGGTAGACTCCTCGACCTCCACAGTCCAGTCAGGATGTCCGACAACGCCCCATTCGACGTGCTTTCCGAGCGGATATCCGCACACGCATCCCTTTGATCCGCATCCTTTATCCTTCCGCCGATAGTTCAGCTCATCAACATCAACCCTGTATCTGTCCATCAGGTGTTCGTGGAACAGACTCTTTGAATACACATACACTTTTTTCATGCTATCATTTCCTCCTTGTGACTTCCCATATTGCATCCTCGAACTTCATCGCCGCATCGCTTTTCCCGTCCACAATCTCCTGCCAGGCATCATCAAGCGGAGTGTCACGGTACTCAGGAAAGGAGTCAAGCTCGCTGAATGTATCCGGAGACTCATTTCCTTCAGCGTCAAGCCACAGCTCCGCTGACATGTCTTCATCGTACAGCTTTACGTTGAACGAATTAATCACTCCTTCAAGGTACAGTGCCGTGAGTTCTATCTCCACTCCGTTAGAAGTGGTAACTGTGCAGACGTATTCAGATTTAACTTCAGTTTCTTTCATAGTTTAATCTCCATTTGTCATCCAAAGTTTTAAGTATTGTTGTTACTAGTCGATTTCCGTCAAACGGATCTCACGCCGATCCATAGACGTGTCCGTCACAACCATTCGTATACTAGACTCCATATCGATGTCGGACTGCTTAATCTCCTGCTCGGTGACACACCAGTCAATGACCGGAAGCAATGGTGTTCCGTCCAGCTCCAGGACTGCTCCGTCCGGAACGCAGTCTGTGTGCGTGCCAGACACCCAGCATCTTATTTTTATGGAAGTTCGGTCGACGGTCTTGGTTACCTCGATGACAATCTTGCCACGGATGCCCTCTGCGTTCAGTACGATTGTGCCATCGTGGAGAGGGACACCCGTGTATGCTTCATCTTTCATGCTTTTATCCTTATGTGTTGCTTGTGTTAGATGATGTATCACATCGGCATAGTCGCGCCATCATCATCGTCCGTGTCTTGCTCCATGCGGTCCATCGGTATCCAGTCTAGGATGGTTCCGCCGCTGTGCAGGTAGTACGGCGAGACCGCGAAGTTGCTGTTGTCCTCACGGACAACAATGAAGTCACTCACCTTGAATGACCTCCCTTCATGAAGGTCAAACAGCGTGTCATCCATGCTCGGAGACGGCGCGAATGGGTAAAGATCATCCAAAATCTCTTCCTTCTTCGAGTCAGGAATGTCGTACACATCCACCATCACGCCGTCAGACTTGCGGCGTCTGTGAGTCTTGAACTCCATCTTCGGCAGAAGTCCCATTATCTGCGTGATCATGTCACGCTCGAATTTTCCAAGCTTAGATACCTTCTTTTGTGTCATCTTTCTTCCTCCATTCTTTCCCAATAGTCCTTACTGTGGCTTTCCATCTCGGCGTCAAACGCCTCGGCGAAGCCCCACATAAAAAGCGCAAGCATCGCAACTGACGCAAGCGCAACCGCAAACCTAACGATTATACTTTTCATAACTCCGTTATTAATAAAAAACCTGACGATACGCACACGACTTATGCGCACCGCCAGGCAACTGCATTTTATTTACATCATTTATTCTTCGGCTTCATCCTCCTCTTCTTCTTCATCTTCCTTTTCGTTTCCGTTCTCATCAAGCCCAACAATCTTGAAACACTCTTCAGGCTCGAACCAGAGAAAGTCGTTGATATCAGTCTCGCTGACATCTTGTCCAGCAAAGACCTGCTCGAGCTGATCAACGAACTCCTCCTCCTTATTGGCCGCGATGAGCTTGTTGTAAGTTTCGACTGCCCCGCTCCAGGGCTCGAAATCATAGAGACTCGTGATTTACTTGTAGACTTTCATTCTTTGCTCCTTTCTTTTGTTTTACATTACATAACCGAAAGCGTCCGAGTGTTCCTTCCAACGGACGCATACCACTTCCCATTTCTTTCGACAAGAACTCCATTGACGCCGTACACCCCGGTGGACACGGCAATTTTTTTACTGCTTCTGCATAACTCTTGATACTCATCAGCATCTAGGCTTGCAACGTCAATTGCGACACCACTCTTTATCATGCTCTTAAGAACATACAGTCTTATTTTCTTCATAAGCTCCTCCTTATCTTCTCGATGTTATAGGCTACCACTTCGCCATTGTCATAGGCGACAATGAAGCGAACATACTCTGGATCGCGACCTTTCAGACGCTCTACTCTTATGCAAGTATGGCGATTGCGTTTAATCATTCTTCCAGCGGCAATGTCTTTTGCAAGGGTAACGGCATCGCGGACACTGCTGCAAGTAGCAACAGGATTGAAGTCATCATCTATCAACGTGTATGTCATTTACATAATTCCTTGTTTTTTGCGTGTTAAAAGAAAATGGCTCGACGCGTTGTTACGCCGAGCCGAATTTACTTGTTAAAGTATAGATGTGAAAGAAAGGCCGCGCAGCGTCATGATGGCGGCCTAAAACTTCTTTACTCTATGCGTGCATGCACGACCGGAAGTCTCGTCCAATCGCCCTTAAAACATCCTCGATGGAGTGTTCCTTTGGAGAAAACTCCTTAGTTGCTCTGGCCCAATGAGTGTATATCCAAATTGGAGTTCCAGCATATTCCTGAAAGGCCACAAATACAGACTTACCTTTGACGAATGAATTGTAGATGAACTTTATCATCCCATTGTAATCACGGCTTGTCTCATGTGGGCTAACAACGAACACTGGCTCATCCAGTTCCTTATAGAACTTGGCTGCATGTTCCAGGTAACGATATTCGCAATCTTCGTCCTTGAATGGGCCAGTTGTCACTCTTAATACACCATCTACCTTGTTGGCGTAATAATCATTATAGACATAAAATTCTCGCACTGACTCTACATTAATTTTATCTTGAGGAATTACAATCACTTCGGGCTGTTCATCTTCGTAAAGTTTCATCAACTTTTCCGCTTCCTTTGCAAAATCGTTTTCCTTTTTCAAATCAGCCATGATGTTTCCAGTAACTTCAGTCATAGTTGTTTCTCCAATTGATTGTTAACAAAAAAAGGCTCGACGTCACTCGATGCCGAGCCGTTATTTTCATCATTCCTTATTATGATATTTTTTGATTTTACTTGTTGCGACATCAACCTCTCCCATCCCGTAGGATGGGAGTCGCGCTCCGCCTTCGGAGCCCGCACTCGAAGTGGACAGAATACATCCTGACGAACCACGTTTAGGAGTCACATGACCGCGATACTGTCGCAGACATCATGTCACTCTTGTCCGCAGTAAAGGCCAATATGACATCACTCTGACCCGCATCTCTGCGCTCTACTTCTCGTGCTGACTCCATCGGCATCACGCACCAGGCCTGCGCCCAGTCTGAAAAGTGAAGTCCATGCGCATCGTTCCATGCGACTGCGACGCCGCCATCACCATGATACTCATCACCTGACTTCCTCCACATCGCCTCGGCATCGGCATCGAGCCAGTCATCACATGGCCATTGGCTGCTGTAAGCCACGTGACTTTACTCGGACAACTCATCACTTCACTGACGCTACGCCAGCTTGCTTTCGTCGTCTGCCTAAACCGAGCGGAAAGGAGCCGTCAGATGACTTTCTCACGGCTACTACTGTTTTCCCATCGTCTACTCCCCTACCGGACCGGACACCTTTTGACTGTGTGATGCTACTCCTCATCAGTCTCTTCAGAGCCAGTCACTCGGGACGGCGCGGACGGACGCGCCGCTCGACAGTATCATCCGTCACTTAAATCAAATGCTCGAACGTCACCATGTCATGACTCCGAGTCACAGATGCAATCGCCTTTAGCCAATCACGAGAGGCCAGTGCCAAACCACCCGAAGTGGAACGCTTCCTCAGCCTTGCTTTACGCATTGCCGCGCTCGTAACAAACCATCGATTGCCTGACGGTATCTACTCTGTCAATGTTGATGTTTTCAAAGTGCCTGAAACTTCATGCGGGTCACTCGTCCAGTCTCTATGTCTCCGACCCGTCGGCATGACTGGAGGTCATGTACTGGGTGGCGACTCGACGCCCGGTTGACGGTCGGTCGGTGCTTGCGGGTAACCGCGCTAACGGCGTCCCTTAAGCACCTCCCTTGCGTCAACACCATTACTATATCACTCCACAACACTTTTGCAAGCCGCAACGACGATTTTTTTGATTTTCTTAAAGCGTTGCAACTAAACAATTTGCGACACTTTCTCCCCATTCCGCGCCAAAAAAAGTTGAGGGAAGGCCAAAAAAACGCCCAAAAAAACGGACGGCGAACGCCCGCCGGACGGCGCGGATACGCGCCCAGTACCAGTTCATCCAAAACTCGAAAAAAATCGAGTGAAATTTTTCAAGCGTCAAAAAAAATTGAAAACCGATCGTGCGTCTGAAAAAAAATACAAGCAAAGGCTTCACTGACTCGCCGAGTAATTGCTATTTTCGCAACTAACAAGTACTCGGCTGGGTTGGGCGATCTGGCGGCGTGGCGGCGTGGCAGCGTGGCGCGGCCTGGAGTGGCGGTCGT
>OBLI01000260.1_pt1 | contig 57453 bp, 49 predicted proteins | sample 1519701 | NCBI WGS metagenome assembly OBLI01 (sample SAMEA3663005, study PRJEB22513) | pig gut metagenome | biome: pig gut; feature: pig-associated habitat; material: faeces | place: France | collected 2012
TTGCCCGTGTCGAGACCTCCGTTTGGAACTGCTGCGCCGCCTGCCGCATCTCCACCACCTGGCTCGTCAGCCCCAACGTCTCCAAGTGGGCTGCGTAGCTATCGGTCAGCAACTTCTCCGTCAGGTCGAGCATCATCGCGATCGTCTCCGCATAGTTTTTCGTTGTCAGCCTCTTGTAGGGCGAGAGCGCGAAATGCACCCGTTCGGCTGCCTCGGCGATTTCCGGGACGAAACTCTGCCGGTTCGCACGTATCTGAAAGCTCAATGCGCTGTATCGCTGGTGGCAAACCTTCTTCGCCTCCTTTACCGTCACCGTGTTTGCGTATTTTTGACTGTTCAGATAGGCCTCATTTTCCTTTTCGAGCGCATCGGCAAAAGTTTTCCAGAAATCCCAGATTTTTAATTCTCTCGCCATCTCCTGCGTAATATTCTTCATCAAGGCATAAAACAGGTTATAATGCTCGCCATTGCGTACAAACATCATGTATTTCCGATCCAATATCTTTTTCATGATTTCCAAATACTATGCAGGTTCAACAATGATTAATTGAAAACTTTCTAAAAAGCTTTTCAGCTACAAATATAATTATTTTATTCTTTCATACAATTATGAAAATGCAAATAAGAACTATTTTATAATTTCATATGATTATGAAAGTATAAATAAGAATTATTTCAAGCTTTCATACGATTATGAAAGTATAAACAAATACTATTTTGGAATTTCATATTATTATGAAAGTACAAAAAAACTATTTTAGACTTTCATACTATTATGAAAATATAAAAAAGAACTATTTCATAATTTCATACCATTATGAAAGCATAAATAAGAAATAGTTCATACTTTCATACTATTATGAAAGTATGAATAAGAATTTTAGGGATGCAACGTGTTGCGTTATTTCCCTCACATAAAATGCAAATGATCATTTGGACAACATTAAATTTCTTTTTTACCTTTGTCGCATTGAAACCACAATGAGAGAAGCACATTATCCTATTATTATAGATACAATTATGAACAGAAGAACAGTTCTTTCGATGGTTCTGGTAGGACTCCTCGGCTTCGCGCAAGCCCAAAACAACTCCAACGACATGCGAATGGCTCCTCAGTTTGCTCGTGTCTTGACCGATGCGGATAGTGATCAGGCGCAATCTTTGTTTGAGCTGATGGAGCAGCTGTGTCAGGAGTATTCGATTGACCGGGATCGCCTCTACAACACGGGGCAGTCGATGGGTGGTATGTTCGCCCTCTCTACCAACATCGCCCGTCCGGATATGTTCGCTGCCTCCTATCTGGTGGCCTGCCAGTGGGACACGAAAGAATTCTATAAATTCGCCAAGAAACCGATGTGGATCGTTGTGGCTGAGGGGGATCCGAAGGCCTATCCCGGAATGCAGGAGGGCTGTAAGGCTTGGGCGGCAGCTGGTGCTAAGATCGCTGAGGCACAATGGGATGGTAGCCATCTGACCGATGCCTATGCGGAGGATGTGGCGAAACTGCGGGCGGAAGATGCGAACATCCGTTTTGTCCATTTCAAGTTAGGTACGGTCAAGAGCTCAGAGTTTGGCGGTCCTGCTAAGGAGCACATGGCTACTTGGCCTGTGGCTTATCGCATCGCTGGCATTCGCGATTGGCTCTTTGAACAACGTCGTTCCTCGCGGGCTGATTCACAATGAGTAACCCCTTATAGGTATTCCGGGTAAGTCGGAATACCTATTTGTGGGTATTGCGCAAAAGGGTGAGCTGATCGTACCTTTGCCGCCGAATTAAGAAGAGGAAAAGAGCACGATGAGGAAAAGAATTATTGTACTATTTGGTCTTTTGGCAGGGTCTGCCATCACCCTTTTCGCACAACAAAAAGCTCCGGCATTGTCCGGCAAAATCATCACTAAAGAGAAAGAAGAGGTACCGTTTGCCACCGTTTATTTGAAAGGAACCAACTACGGTTGTGCGACCAACGAAGAAGGATTGTATCACTTGGTCGCTCCGGAGGGAGACTATACGTTGGTGGTCTCGGCGGTAGGCTATGAGACGGTGGAGAAACCGATCCAGTTAGTGGGCGAGCGACAGAAGATGAACATCGTACTGTCCGACTCAGAGGTACAATTGGACGAGGTGGTGATTATGGCTAACGGTGTAAGCCGGGTAAACCGATCGGCTTACAATGCTGTGGCGATTGGTACGGAGAACCTGCAAAACTCCACAAAGAACTTAAGCGAGGCATTAGCCCGTACACCCGGATTGAAGTTGCGTGAATCGGGTGGTGTCGGATCGGATATGTCGATGATGCTGGATGGTTTCACGGGGAAACATGTGAAGATCTTTATCGACGGTGTTCCCCAGGAGGGGGTGGGAGAGGCTTTTGGGTTGAATAATATCCCCATCAACTATGCGGAGCGCATCGAGGTGTATAAAGGCGTGGTGCCGGTAGGTTTCGGTACGGACGCGTTAGGTGGTGTGATCAATATCGTGACGAATAAGCATCCGAAGGGCTGGTCGCTCGATGCCTCCTATGCGTATGGCTCCTTCAATACGCATAAATCGTATGCCAACTTCTCCTATACGGGGGCGAACGGCCTCTTCTTCGAGATCAATGCTTTCCAGAACTATTCCGACAATAGCTATTGGGTGGATACCCCTGTGGAGCAGTTCAATGCCGATGGCACGACGATGCTCGACACCTCCGTGGAGGAGCATGTGCAACGTTTCAACGATGCCTACCACAACGAGGCGGTGATCGGAAAGATCGGCGTGGTGGATCGGGCATGGGCGGATCGGTTGGTCTTTGGTTTCAACTATTCGCACATGTACAAAGAGATTCAGACCGGTGTGGTGCAGAAGGTAGTCTTTGGTCAGAAGCATCGCAAGGGGCATTCGCTGATGCCCTCGTTGGAATATACGAATCGTAACCTGTTCACTCGTGGGCTAGACCTTACACTGACAGCCAACTACAACCGCAACATGACCCACAATGTCGATACCTCCGCCTACCGCTACAACTGGCTGGGCGAAGCCAAATATCAGAACGGTACGCTCGGCGAGCAATCTTATCAGGATCGCCGCTCAGACAACGATAACTGGAATGCTACCCTCACTTTGAAATACCGCATCGGCACGGCGCATAGCTTCGTGTTCAATCATGTTTTCAATAGTTTCCATCGGGAGAATACACCGACTGCCGGCACGACCTTCTCGGAGGCGGATGCCTTTGCTAAGGTGACCCGCAAGAACATCTCCGGCTTGTCGTATATGCTGATGCCTACGGAGCGATGGAACCTCTCGCTCTTCGGGAAATACTACAACCAATACAACTCCGGGCCGGTCTCTACCTCCGCCAGCGGCTCGACCGACTATGTGCTGCTGACCAACACGACCAGCTCGTTGGGCTATGGGGCGGCGGGTACCTATTTCGTGTTGAAAGGACTGCAAGCGAAGCTCTCCTACGAGCGGGCTTTCCGTCTGCCGACCAACGAGGAGCTCTTCGGCGATGAGGATTTGGAGCTGGGTTCGATTGGCTTGAAACCGGAGAAGAGCGACAACCTCAACCTCAACCTGAGCTACACCAACAAGTGGGGCCTGCATGGCCTCTATGCGGAGGGTAGCTTGATCTATCGCAACACGACCGATTACATCCAGCGCCGCATCGGCACCTATACCGGCAACAAGAGTTACGCCTCCTATCAGAACCACGGCAAGGTGAAGACCGAGGGTTACACCTTGGCGGTGCGTTATACCTACGGAGAGTGGGTGAGCTTGGGCGGCAATTCCTCGCACCTCGACGTGCGCGACAATGTGAAGACGCTCAACGCCGGTTCGGAGCAGGCCAACCTGACCTACAAAGACCGCATCCCCAACCAGCCCTATCTGTTCGCCTATTCAGACCTCTCCTTTTATTGGAACAACTGCTTGGCGAAGGGAAATCAGTTGAGCCTCACCTACGACAACTATTATCAGCACAGCTTCCCGCTCTATTCGGAGAGCTTGGGCTCGAAAGACAGCAAGGAGGTGGTGCCGACACAGTTCGCCCATAACTTGAGTCTCTCCTACAGTTTGCAGCAGGGACGCTACAACTTCTCGATCGAGTGCCGGAACCTGACCGACGAGAAGCTCTACGACAATTTCAGCTTGCAAAAGGCGGGACGTGCCTATTATGCGAAGGTACGGGTGCTCTTAGGTAGCAAGGCGAATGCCACCGGGCGCAGCAACCGCCGGGGTGGACATGGGGGAAGCGGTCGCCGGCATTGATCGACTCCCCGCACGAAATAGTATATAATAAATGTATAACATACGATTAAAAACCAGTTTTTATGATGAAAATGAAATGGGGGGCGATGGCTGCCCTCTCGCTCAGCGCCCTCTTGTCGGCCTGCTCAGACGATGATTCCGTGATGAACCCCACACCGACACCCGATCCGGAACAGCCCGGCACGGTAGAGAAGGTTTCGGCCTACGTGATTGCCAGCCAGACGGCGGGAGCCAGTGGCACGGCGGCCTATTTGGTGACGGCTCCCTCATTGGAGAGCGGCATGGTGACAACCATTGGCAACGGTTTTGAGACCGATTACACCTCGGCAACGACCTGGATCTTTTTGGGAAACGATTACCTCTATCGGTTGGCTTATAATTACGGTTCCGCCGGTACGACCGCGGCCTATTACCTCGATGCCGAGGGCAATATCCGCCAGCGGGCGAAGGAGTATAATATCCTCAACTTTACGACCTACGGTATTTATGGCAACAAGATTATCGCGGCGGATGCCTCTTCCGCTACCGACACGAAAGATGAGGCAGGCAATGCGGCTTACGGCATTCATTTCTCCATCATCGACGTGGAAGCGGAGACCACCGGCACGAAGACCTTGATCTCGGAGGACTTTTTGGGCAACAAGGAGCGGGTGATGTTCAGCGGCCTGCTGGAGGCCAACGGTAAGCTCTACACTGCCGTGGTGCCTTTGGGACTCTCGCCTTATGGTGTGGCAGCGGGCGGTGTCTTGCCGGGCAATGAGGATTTGGTAGCGACCGAAAGCGGCGGTAGCGGCGGCGGACAGTATGAGTCGGGCACGCTGACCAACACGCAATATCCCGACGAATGTTGGGTGGCTGTCTTCAATGATGACTCCTTCACCAATCCAACCCTGATCAAGACCGATCAGATTAGCTGGGCGGCGGGTCGTATGCGTTCCGCCTACTACCAGACCATCTGGGCGGCTGATAATGGCGATGTCTATGTCTTCTCACCCTCGTTTGCCAAGAGCAACAGCGACCCGCGCCAACAGACGAAGCTCAACTCCGGCGTGGCACGCATCAAGGCGGGGGCCAGCGAATTTGACAGCACGTATGGGGCGTTCGACATTGAGGCTGCCTCCAACGGCAACCCCATCTATCGCTGCTGGCACATCACGGAGGATTACTTCCTGTTGCAGATGTACACCGCCGGCTTGAATGTGCAGGGCAAGGGCACGACCAAGATGGCGATCTTCAAGGGGGACAGCAAGGAGTTTACCTACGTGACCGGTCTGCCCGATCCGGATGTGATCTCTTCGTTCAGCAAAGCACCCTACAACGAGAATGGATGCTGCTACACCACAGTCGTTACGACCGACGGGGCAAAGCCGACCATCTATAAGATTGATCCCAAGACAGCTACTGCTACGGCAGGCTTGACCGTTGAGGCTGATGAGATTGGCGCATTGGGCCGACTGGAATATAGTAATTCATTGCATTAAACCTTTTGCCTCTTGGCCTGTCTCTGAACAGTCGAAGTGCTTCAAGAGATAAATTAATAGAGTAAAAATCCTTTTAATTGAAGAATTGAATTTATGGCAACAATGAAAAAATGGTTTCGGAAAATCCACCTGTGGCTCTCCGTTCCCTTCGGCATCTTAATTACCTTGATCTGCCTTTCGGGGGCCCTGTTGATATATGAGCAGGAGATCACGGAATGGTGCCGGCCGGATCTCTATTTTGTGCAGACGGTGAAGGAGGCTTCACTCCCCATGGAAGAGTTGATGGAGCGTGTGGATGCGACTTTGCCCGAAGGCTCATTAATCACGGGTGTCACTGTCTCTCCCGACGCAAAGCGTACCTATCAGGTGAGCCTTTCGCAACCTCGCCGTGCTTCCCTCTATGTGGATCCTTATACGGGAGAGGTAAAGGGGCAAAACGAAAGGCTGCCCTTCTTCAGCGACATGTTCAGGTTGCATCGTTGGCTGATGGGTTCAGTGCAATCGGCAGGCGGAGGCATCTCTGTGGGTAAGCTGTTGGTCGGCCTCAGCACCTTGATGATGGTGATTATCTTGATTACAGGTCTCTTAATGTGGCTCACCAATCGGAAGAAACCGCTGACGAAGAGTCTTACGATCTCCTTCACCAAGGGATGGCCCCGCTTTTGGCACGACCTGCACGTGGCGGGAGGCATCTATGCGACGATCCTGCTGTTAGCCATGGCACTGACCGGACTAACTTGGTCGTTCGGTTGGTATCGCACGGGCTTTTATAGTCTTTTTGGAGTAGAGGCCTCTTCGGAGAGTGGCCATGGTCATGGAGGTGGTAGCCAAGGCGGTCAAGGAGAGAATAGCCGTCGTGATCGTGCGGGTGGCGAGGCTCGCCAAGGACGTGGAGGCCATCGGTCGCACCATTCTCCTTATGCCCATTGGCAGGAAGTCTATGAGACATTGGCGGATAGCCATCCCGGTTACCGGCAGATCACGTTGGGAGCCGGTACGGCCAGTGTCGTTCCCAAGGGGCGTAACAGCCTGCGTGCAGGAGATACCTTCACCTTTGATACGCACAGCGGGAAGCTGACGGATAGCAAACCTTATGTGGATCAACCCCGCTCCACGAAGCTGCACGGCTGGATCTATACCTGGCATGTGGGCAGCTGGGGCGGATCCATCACCCGCCTGCTCAGCTTCCTCTCAGCGTTGGTCGGAGCCACCCTTCCGCTCACCGGCTATTATCTTTGGATGCGCCGGTTGCAGCGGAGGAAGACTGGGGCAAAAGGCCCGCAATAACACAACTAACTCATACCGGAGGTTCGACGCTGCGTTTGAATCAGAAACGCAGCGTCACCTCTTTCCCGAACGGGGCTAATGACAATCCCGCCATCTTGAAATGTTGTTTGGCGAAGGGGATGCCGATGATGGTGATGAAGAGCAGTGCTCCGAAAAGGAGGTGCACCAAGCAGGCCCACAAGCCTCCGAAGATGATCCAAATCAGATTCAGCGGGATGCGGATGCAGCCGACGGGGCAATCCGTGTCTTTTATCTCCGCACCGAACGGCCAAAGACACAGCAGACCTATCTTAAAAGTTTGCAACGCCACGGGAATACCGATGATGGTAATAGCTAACGCCAAACTTCCCGTGAAATAACCGATGGCAGCCTCCAATCCTCCGAAGAGCCACCACAATAAGTTTCCAATGATACGCATATCTTTATTATTAATATAGTTGACCGAAGCAAAGCTACGGATTTATGAAAAAGAAAAAGGTCTTCATCGCTGAAGACCCTTTCTTGGTGATTCGCTTGGGGCTCGAACCCAAGACCCCAACATTAAAAGTGTTGTGCTCTACCAGCTGAGCTAGCGAATCATCCTGCTGGCATAGCTTTTTCTATGCGGCTGCAAAGATAGATATCTTTTCGAGGGAGACAATGTTGTGGTCGTTAATTTTTATGAATACAAAATTATTCGAGGCTATAACGACGGGGTGAACAACCTACAGCGGCCTTGAAGAACTTGCCGAAGAAGGAGGCATTGGAGAAATGCAGCCGGTCGCTGACCTGTTGCACCGTGTATTTCTTGCTTTTCAGCAGGGCCTTGGCCTCGAGGATGACATAGTCTTTGATCCAGTCGGCGGCATAGCGTCCGCTGATCTCACGAATCACCTGCGAGAGGTATTTAGGGGTGAGACAGAGTTTGTCTGCATAGAACTGGATGCTACGTCCAGTGAGGTAATGCTCTTGTACTAAGGCAAGGAATTGGTCAAAAAGCTGCTGTTGGCGATTCACCGCCACGGTGGGGATGCGTTCCTTGCGGTGGTTGGAGAGCCATTGGCAGCCATTCGCCATCAGCACCTGCATGTAGCCTTTCAGTGCGTCTCGCACAAAGGCGTAGTTCGGATTGGCCAATTTCTTGCGCATCAAACGGTAGAGCGTCAACGACTCCTCCATCTCGTCGGGAGACAAGCGGAGCAGACTATCGTTGAGCAGGAACTTTCGAAACTCCATGGAGGTGGTGGTGTGGATGTCCACCGAGAAGTTGGCTCCGGTGAAGGCAATCATGGCCAGCTGCAGATCGTCGCTGTAGCCGACACACTCCCCGATGGAACCTTGCGGAAGGATCATGAGGTAATTCTCGCTCAATTCATACTCTTTGAGGTTCATCCGAAAGCGCATGGAACCACCGACACAGAACAACAGAATCGTGAAGTTGAGTTTGAAGGGGTAGAAGGAACTCTCTGGTTGATTGGGCTCATGCTGCTCGTCCAGATTGTCCAGCAACAAAAACTCATCCTCAAAGGTCAATGTGTTGCGCGTGGGGGGTAGCATGCCCAAGTCTAAGCTTTTAAAAACGGAATGTTCGTGCATGGATTGTCTCTGTTGATTTTGGCCGCAAAGATACATTTTAGAACGGAAAAAATACTTAATCTGGCTAAAAATGGATAAAAAAACGACTTTTAGAATGAATTTATAGCCTATGAGAGTGTATGGGGTAAGTGAAAAAGTCAGTTCTTTGCAGCCGAATTTATATAAGTGTTATCAGATAAAATGAAAGATTTAGTATCCATTTCGGCCTTTGCGCTTCTCTTACTTTGCGGATGTGCCGAAAAACAACAACCTACGTTCACGCACAGTGTGATGGTGACGCAACCCGTACAAAGGGGATTGGAAAACGAAAAATCATTCTCAGGTATTGTGGAAGAGGCGCACGAGATCAGCCTCGGATTTAAGACTCCAGGCCAGATCAAGCGAATCTTGGTGAAGGAGGGAGATCATGTTCGTCAAGGTCAGCTGATCGCTACCCTCGATGATGTGGATTATCAATTAGGCGTGGATCAATTGCAGATCCAGTTCGATCAATTGAGCGACGAGATGAAGCGTTTGGAGAAGCTGCATCAAGGACATAGCTTGTCCGACAATGATTATGCAAAGGCTGTGGCGGGCTTGAAACAGGTTGGCGTGCAACTGCAGACCTATCGCAATAAATTGGAATATACGCAACTGAAGGCTCCGGTTAGTGGCTACGTGCAGAGCGTGAACTTTGAGCCGGCTGAGATGGTCGATGCAGGTACACCGATTATTAACTTGCTGGATGTGCACCGCATGGAGGTGAGCGTGAACCTGCCTGCTAATTTATATATGGTAAAAGATCGGATCAAGCAGATCGTCTGTCGCTCACCGTTCGAGCCGGGCAAGGAGATCCCGATGAAGTTGATCAGCATTGCGCCGAAGGCGGATGGCGTGCAGCTCTACAAGATGCGCTTGACTTTCGAGAACGAGGGAGACGTGCGCTTGACAGCGGGTCAGAACATTGAGGTAAACTTGTGTATTGCCGGGACGGATAATGCCAATGAGGTGATCTTGACACCCCACGCTATTTTTCAGGAGCAGGAGACAGCCTATGTCTGGGTGCTGGGCGATGACTCAGCTGTGCATAAACGTGCCGTGACGGTATCTGGTTTGGACGAGAAGGGCAACGCTATTATCACGAACGGATTGACCGGCAACGAGCAGGTGGTGCGTGCGGGGGTGAATGTCCTGCAGGATAATGAGCCGGTGCGTGTGGTTGAGGAGCAGATGAAGACCAATATAGGAGGGTTGCTCTAATGAAGATCACGGAGTTTTTTGTGAAACGACCTACCCTCTTCTGGTCGTTGATGGTGGGTATCCTGCTGGCGGGTGTCTTCGCTTTCACCCGGATGCCCAAGCTGGAAGATCCGGCTGTGGCGGTCAAGCAGGCGATGGTGATGGTACCCTATCCGGGTGCTGCCGCACATGAGGTGGAGCTGAAGGTGGCGCAAGTGATGGAAGATGAGTTGCGCACGCTGCCTGATATCCGTAAGATCACGACGGAGTGCCACGATGGTATGGCACAGTTTACGGTGGAGTTCAATATGAGCGTGCCCAATGCGGAGGTGGAGCAGCACTTCGATCAGCTGCGACGCAAGACGCATGACGTTGAGTCAAAACTGCCGCAGGGTTGCTATTCGCCGATTGTGGTGGATGACATGATGGATGTGTATGGTATTTTTTATGCCTTCACGGGCGATGGCTATACCTATCCGGAATTATATAAATATGCCAAGATGATCCGCCGGGAACTGTTGGCGGTGAAAGGCGTGAAGCGGGTCAATCTCGTTGGCAATCGCGACGAGGTGATTAACATTACCCTTTCGAAAGAGAAGATTGCCCGCAACGGTGTGATTCCTACACAGATCATGATGGCGCTGCAGAATGCAGGAAAGACAGTTAATGCTGGCGCTTACGAGACGGGTGGCGACAAGATCCAGCTGCGAGTGAATGAGGCGATTGAGGACGAGCAGGATATTGAGAACTTGATGTTCAGCACCTTTGATGGAAAGCAGCTTCGTGTTGGTGATATTGCCACTGTGGAGCGTGCTTATGCCGAGCCACAAACCTATGGTTTCTTTGTGAATGGTAAACCAGCTATCGCCATCTGCTTGGCCATGCAGGCCGATGCGATCGTGCCCGATGTAGGAGAGCTTGTTGATGCGAAATTGGCGGAGACGATGCAACGGGTGCCCGCAGGCATGGAGACGGAGAAGATCTTCTTCCAGCCCGATAAGGTGACGACCGCTATCAACTCTTTCATGATCAACTTGGTGGAATCTGTCTTGATCGTGATCATCGCCTTGATCTTCACGATGGGCTTCCGCAGCGGTTTGATCATTGGATTTGGTTTGATCCTGACCATTGCGGTCTCTTTCCCGATCCTGTTGACGTTGGGTACGACCCTGCAACGTATCTCTTTAGGAGCCTTTATCATCGCCATGGGTATGCTGGTGGACAATGCTATTGTGATCATGGATGGTATATTGGTGGATAAGCGTCGGGGATTGACACCGGATGTGTATCTCTATCGCATCGGTCGCAATACGGCGATGCCTTTGCTGGGTGCTACAATCATCGCAGCGGCTACCTTTTTGGCCATCTATCTTTCGCCGGGTTCGACAGGTGAGTATGCGGGTGACCTCTTCTTGGTGATCTGCGTCAGCTTGCTTTCCAGCTGGGTATTAGCTTTGGTACAGGTGCCGATGTGCGCCAAGCAGATGTTTGCTAAGGATACGATCATCAACAAGGAGGCTACCCCAGAGGGGCAGATGATGAATTCGCCGGTGCATCGGTTCGTGCGAAACAGCATCGCTTTCCTGATCGGTTACAAGAAGACCACGATCACCGTAGCGATTGCGCTGCTCTTCACCTGTTTTTATGGCATGACGAAGGTGAAGAACCTATTCTTTCCCGATTTTGATTATAGCCAGTTCATCGTCGAATATTGGTTGCCGGAACAGACGGATGCGGATCGAGTGAAACACGATCTGTTGGAGATGAGTGATTGGTTGCAAGAGAATCCAGAGGTGACTCGGGTGGCGGCCAGCATGGGTAGCGCACCGGCACACTATTGTTTGGTGCGTCCGATGACCTCAGGCGGTAACTGCTACGGCGAGTTGATGGTGGATTGCAAGGACTATAAGACAGTGGTAGAGCAGATCCCGGCTATCCGTGACACCCTGCGCACCCGCTATCCGGATGCCTACATTCGTATCCGTAAGTATAACTTCTCGATCACGACCACCCACACGGTCGAGGCCCAGTTCGCGGGTCCTGATCCAGCTGTGCTGCGTGACCTGGCGGGTCAGGCCGAGGAGGTGATGCGTCGTTGTCCCTACGTGGATCCCTATTCGGTGCAGAACAACTGGAAGCCGAAGGGCAAGACCCTCGTGGCTGACTATGTCCGTCAAGACGCGTTGCGTTCAGGCATTGAGCGGAGCGATGTGGGCAATGCCTTGATGGCCGCTACGGATGGCATGACAGTGGGAGTGATCAACGATCAGGATCGCTCGGTGATGATCAATCTGAAGGTGCGCAATGCTGATGGCAGCAAGATACAAGACCTGCGTGAGATCCCTGTCTGGAGCACGATGAACATGCACATTACTAATGAGGACTTGCAGAGCGTGATGCGTGGTACCAAGGGGGCGGAGCAGATTCAAGACGACATCTACAAGAGCGTGCCGTTGGGCAACGTGACGAGCGACGTACGCCTCTCTTGGGACGAGGAGATGGTGATTCGCGTCAACGGGCAGCGCACAATCGAGGCAGAGTGCGATCCGAATCCTTATTTGGACGAGGCTACTCCCGCCAAAGTGCTGGCTTCCATCCGAGAGGAGATCGAGCAAATACCGCTTCCCTCTGGCTATACCCTAAAATGGGTGGGCGAGACCGATACGCAAGAGGAAGCCAATGAGAATCTGTTAGGTTTCTTGCCGCTGACCTTCTTCATCATCCTGTTGATCCTCTTGTTGCTCTTCAACAACTGGAAGAAGGTGTTGCTGATCCTGGTTTGCTTCCCGTTCGTGTTCTGCGGTATCACACCCTCGCTGCTGGGCTTCGGACAGCCGTTCACCTTCATGGCGATTATCGGTATGATGGGCTTGATCGGTATGATGGTGAAGAACGCCATCGTCTTGATGGACGAGATCGGCCGCTTGCAGGAGGAGGAACACAAAACACCCTATGTGGCTGTGGTGGAGGCTACGGTCTCTCGTGTGCGTCCTGTGTTGATGGCTTCGTTGACCACCATCATCGGTATGGTACCGTTGTTGGGTGACCCGATGTATGGCTCTATGGCGATCTGTATCATGGGTGGCTTGGCGATGGGAACGATCATCACTTTGATCCTCTTCCCGTTGTTCTATACGGCGGCATTCCATATCAAGAAAGAAATTTAAAAATGAAGGATTTATGAAGAAAACAACAATACTATTGGCTGCCCTATGCGTGGCGGCCTTTGTCCAAGGGCAGGAGCGTATGCAGCTCTCGCTTGTTGAATGCCGGCAGTTGGCACTCGAACAGAATGAGGAGTTGAAAAAGGCAGGCAATAAACTGCGTCAAGCGGAATTAGACAAGGCTATTGCATTCAGCAATTACTTGCCGAAAGTGGAGGGTTCCGTATCGGGTACCTATGTCTTCCCTGATATGGATATGAACGGGATGACCATGCAGATTCACGGTATGTATTCGGCGGGAATCACCGTGACGCAACCCATTTATGCGGGAGGCAAGATCATGGCTGCCAACAAACTGGCCAAGATTGGCAAAGAGGCAGCTTCAGAGACCCAACGTAAGACTCGTATGCAGGTGATTGCGGATGCTGACAATGCTTATTGGAGTCTGATTGCGGTGAGCTGGAAGGTGCGTATGTTGGAGGCTTACCAGGCGCAGATGAATGCGCTTTATCAGCAAACAGAGGTCAGTGTGAATGCCGGTATGGCAACGACCAATGACCTGTTGCGTATCTCTGCCAAACGCAGTGAGATCAACTATCAATTGCAGAAGGCGAAGAATGGTGAGAATCTCTGCCGCCTTGCGCTCTGCAATGTATTGGGATGTACCCTGGATACGCAGATTATCCCGGTAGATACGGTGATACAGATAGCTACTCCACGAGATCTGGATGAGAACATCTCTCAGCGTCCGGAGTTGCATTTGTTGCAGAGCCAGGTAGATGCGGCTAAAGAACAAATTAAAGTGACCCGTGCCGATATTCTTCCAACCATCGGTTTGATGGGGGGCTATATGTGGTATGGCAATATGAAGATGAAGGGTATAGCGCAGGATGCTGCGGGCAATGCGGTTCCCTTTACCAACAAAATCGACGATAACTTGGGACTGGTCATGGCCTCAGTTAAGGTCCCTTTGTTCCATTGGGGTGAGGGACTGAAGAAGATTCGCAAGGCGAAGTTTGATTACCACAATGCGCAGCTCGATTTGCAGCAGAACACCCGCTTGCTAAGCATTGAAGCTCGTCAAGCTGTGCAGAATGTAACGGATGGATATAATATGGTAGAAACAGCTCGTTTGGGTGATGAGCAGGGCCAAGAGAATCTGCGGGTAATGACTGATCGTTATCAGAATGGTCTTTGTACGTTGACCGATCTGCTGGATGCACAAACGCAATGGCAGCAAGCTCAAAGCAATTTGATTGAAGCACAGACACAATATAAAATTTACGAGACAGAATACCTGCGGGTAACAGGCAAATTGGAATGATTTGTTACCGTTTCTCAATAACCTCAACGAAGAGAGAGGAGAGTATATCAAAGCTTCACTTCGATCACCTCGTTGAGGTTTGTTGTGAAATGACGGGAGAGAAAAGCCGTTCGCAAGCCAAAGTTAGACAGGTCTCCTTGTGAAGCTACTCGAACGGTACTCGTACTATTCTTGCGATTGATTGCGTCAATAGCCTCCAGTAACTTTCTTTGTTTCATGCGATCCACCGTGTCGAACAGATGGGTCTGTACGGCTGAAGCTGGAACAAGGCCATAACAGATAACCCCTGCCTTTTTATACCAATAGGTACCTTCCTTGTAATGTGCGCGCAGGCCTTCAAGTGCAGCTTTGATCAATTCCCGAGGATCATTGGTAGCTACCGTCAAGCTGATATTTTGTTGAATCACGTCGCTTGATGCATCGGTACGGAAACGGGAGGTGTAGGCGAAGACCATTAATTGTCCGGCACAAGCTTTTCGTTCTCGGAGTCGACGGGCACACTCTGCGGCAAAATTAGCTACTGCCTCCTCTAAAATAGAACGATCTGAAACACCTTGATCAGCGAAACTGCGACTGGTGCAAAGACTTCGTTGCAGAGGCAGCTCTTCCGGATTTATACAAGGTGTGCCTCGCAATTCTTTCCAGGTGCGCAAACCGGTAACGGAAAATTGTCGCTTGACCCAGTCTGCACGTCGTTGCGTAAAATCCCAAGCGGTGGTAATACCTGCTTCTGTTAATCGCTGTCGCATGCGCCGACCTATACCCCATACATCGCCTATCTCTAATAGCCGGAGAGCTTTTGTACGCCGTTCTTCGGTGTCGATTATCGCCACGCCATGGTAACCGGCATATTGTTTGGCGAACTTGCTGGCTGCCTTAGCTAACGTGCGAGTAGGAGCAATACCCATAGAGATTGGGATGCCTGTGCCTTTCGAAACCGTTCTGACAATTTCCTTGCCATAAGCGTGCAACCAATCACAGTCTCCCATGCCACTGAGGTCTAAAAAGCACTCATCAATTGAATAAATATCTTGCTGGGGCGTATAGTGACTGAGGAGAGACATTACCCGGCGGCTCATGTCGCCATAAAGCATATAGTTGCTGGAGAAGACTGCTACGCCCTCACGTTCCAACAACCCCCGCACCTTGAACAGTGGATCGCCCATCTTCAGCCCGAGTGCTTTCGCTTCATTGCTGCGTGCGATGAGGCAGCCATCATTATTAGAGAGTACTACAACAGGCCTCCCTATCAGATCAGGTCGGAAAACCCGTTCGCAGGAGACAAAGAAATTGTTACAATCCACCAAGCCGAACATGTTGCAGTGTTTAATGCCACTTATAGAATGATTTAATCGTGTAGGTCACTATTCCCCAAATCATAAACTCATTCTCTGCTGCTACCTGAATGGGAGGATAATGATCATTTGCAGGGATAAGCCAGCCACAGTGGTTGGCCTCGTCATGACGGTATTCTTTTAAAGTAAACTCTCCATCCAGGAAAGCTACCACAAGGTCGCCACTGTGTGCAGTGAGAGACTTGTCTATCACTACTAAATCACCATCAAAGATACCTGCATGAACCATGGAATCTCCATTGACACGAGCAAAAAAGGTGGTCTCTTTATGACGGATTAACTCCCTGTTCAGGTCAATGCTGTCAGTCATATACCCCTCAGCTGGTGATGGGAAGCCTGCCTTAATTCCCTCTTCCGCACAGGGAATTGCTAACTGAGTGCGTGTATCTGCCTGAAATAGCTGTAGTGTCGTTTCCTTTTTCATAATCAGCTGCTTTAAGCCGATGGCTGGATGTCATTTAGTACTTCTCAAACTTATAGGTTTTGCCCTCGCTGGAGAGTGTCAAGCGACTGCCAGTGGATTCCTCGATCTGGAACGTCCGCTTGGGGGTGCTCCAATCGGTGAGGGGAAGGAAGTCTTTGATAGTGATGAAGTAGGATACGAGCTCTAATTCTAAGTGCTGCTCATCTGCTATCGTCTTGTAGCCATACATGTTGCGAAAGCTATCAATAGCGGGCACATAGACCTGGTACTCGAAGAGGGAGGTCTGGAAATTGTACCATACTGTATCTACTGTTTCGATATGTCCATTCTGCTCAACGGTCTTCAACTGCCATTTCCCTTCTAAATGGCGCTCTAATGAGTCTCCACAAGCAATTATGTGCAGTAAGCCTCCACAGAGGATCAGAGTCTGGAAGAGTTTATATTTTCTCATGGTATGCCTCCTTCTGTTTGTTTGCGGTTGTGACATTTCGTTGCTCATCAATGATGTATTCGGGTCTTGCCTTGATTTCGTCGAATAGGATGCCCACATATTGCCCTAATACTCCAACTGTAAGTAGCTGCACTCCACCAAAAAAGATGATAGAGGTCATAATGGAGGTCCAACCGACCTCAGCATTGCTAAATCCATAGATCTTGCCTAATGTAAACCAGATGGCCAACACAATACCAACCAAAACAGAGATAAATCCTAAACCTGTAGCTAATTGTAACGGTTTCTTGGAGAAATAAAGCATGGCATTAGAGGCGAATCTGACCATCTTACCTAAAGGATATTTGGTTTCGCCTGCAATGCGTGCCTCTCGCTCATAATAAAAAGGAACTTGATGAAAACCTACCCAGCTAATCAGTCCACGAATGTATTTGCCTCGCTCGTGTAGCTGATTGAAGGCGTTGATTACCTTTCGATCAATTAGTCGGAAGTCACCGGTATCTAATGGGAAATTTACTTCACTCATACGGTTCATAATCCGATAGAAAGCTTTCGCAGTGAAGAGCTTAAAAAAGCTTTCACCTGCTCGTGAGCGGCGAACACAATAGACGACGTTAGCGTGCTCTCGGGCTTGTGTGTCCAACAGCTCAGGAATTAGCTCGGGGGGATCTTGCATATCAGCGTCGATAATTACCGCTAAATCTGCATCACAATGATTGATGCCCGCTGTCACTGCGGGTTGATGTCCGAAGTTACGAGAGAAGTGGAGTACCTTTACCTCTGGATCTGCATCTGCAAGGCTATTTAGGAGGTTACGGGTTTGATCAAAACTACCGTCATTAATATAGATGATCTCTGTCTGTTGTGGCAAACGATCTAAAACGGCTCGGGTCCGGCGATAAGACTCTTTGATGACGGCTTCCTCGTTATAGCAAGGCACGATGACGGCTACTTTTTGCTGAGAGGATTTTTCTTGTCTTAATTGCTCATTGCTCATTCCATGCTCCTTTCTGTGTACCGTTACATCCTAAATGTATAAAACTTGCTCATCAAGAAATTCAAAACCGTATAAAATACCATACCCAATAAATGGTTGTAGTAGTGGTCGATAGGTAACTGAGCGTTCAACAGCAAGACTACCACATATTGCAATACGTAACAAATTGCAAACGCAATGGCAAAGCGTAGTGCGCTTTTGCCCCATCCAGCTTTACTACCTTTGAAGGTCCATTGCTTGTTCCAGAAGAAACTGTTCAACAATCCGGCTACATAGCCCGTGAAGTTTGACAAGCCTTCACGACAACCCAAGAGTTTCATCATCACAAAGATTACGATCATGGTAATCAATGTGTTGCTGAGTCCTACGACTCCATATTTAATCGCTTGCTTTAGTGCTTTCATTTTGTTGTTTTTCTATCTCATTAAGAATCTCTTCTTCCGTTATTTCGTGTACGTTTGAGATTGTGAAACCATGCCGTAAGAAATCGCCAAATTCGTTGCATCCGTTGAGGATCTTGTCAAAAATGGCTTGAACATCAGCCTTGACCGGTATCAAACAGAGCAGTCGGACATATTGATCCTTAATCTCTAATCGTTCGATTTCACAATTGGAATGGGAAAAATGGAAAGCTATCTCGTCTTCGATGGTTTGGCGTTGAAAGGGCAAGAAAGAGAGAGTTGCTTTTGCGTATAGCACGATACAAAATCTTAGTTTTTGTCCTTTCCCTCCCATCGCAGTTGCAATATAGATTTGCTTTTCGTCGGATAACTCAGATTCCAAAGCTAGTTGGGATTCCATAAGAGCCATGGCCGCCCAGTCTGCTATTTCCGGATCTGGTTGCTCAATGTACGTTTTCAATAAGCGGAATGCCTTGATGGATCGAGAGATGGCTAATAGGGTGAGCAAACGCCGTTTTTCAGCTTTGCCAGCTTTCTCCATTTCATCTTCCTCCTCATCACACAATGCATCGTAGATCTCATCTACCCGTTCATCCTCGAAGGGAAGATGGGAAGAGTATTCTCGCTTTAGTCTGTCGGAGAATTTGAAATAGGCTATTTGCCGCTGCACTGGGACTTGTTGCTCAAGGATATGAAAATTCCCTTGCAAATCTTGGAGTGAATTAGCAAATCCTCTCAGCATATCATTATTATCAGGTTTAGAATTGCTCACAGTTATGCTTTTAAACAAAAAAAATCAGAAACTATGCAAAGGTAATGCTTTTCTTGAGAAAATGCGTATCTTCGCACACAAATCAATATCGAATATGAAATTGACACTTCCCAAAAGAATAGATGGAGCTGATCCCGTTACGCTCGACTCAAAGGTGTGGGTCGTAATTGGTACCAATGGTGCGGGAAAAAGTTCTTTCGGCCGTGACCTAATGGAGCGTTATTCGCCTAATGTCATGATGATCTCCGGATTGCGTGCGCTCTTCATCTCCAGTGATGACACGACACCCAATCCAGATGAAGATGAACCAACTCGGTTGCGAAAACTGTTAGAGCGGAGGATGTTGATCCCTCGTCTTTCAGATTACGAGAAGCTGATTCTACGCTTGCAAATGGAGGAATTTGAGGCAGCTGTCGAGTTTAAGGAGGCTGCGAAGATTGAAAAGAATTCTTGTCCTCCTCGTACCAAGATGGATGTGATCCAAGAGGTGTGGGAGCGCATGTTCCCACATAACCGACTGATCCGAAAGAGGGGGTTTATTGAACTGATCTCTGCGGGGAAGGAGAGTGGTGCATATACCGCTGGGCGAATGAGTGATAGTGAGAAGTTGGTGTTTTATTTGCTGGGTGCCGCACTTTCTGCAGAGGAGAATGCTTTGCTGATTGTGGAGGAGCCGGAAACATTACTACATAATTCTATTAAACATCAGTTGTGGAATGAGATCGAGTCGCTGCGCTCTGATTGTACCTTTGTGTATTTGACGCATGATATCGATTTCGCTACAGCTCATTCTGAAGGACAGCGAGTTTGGATTCGTGCTTATGATGCAGATGCCCGATTATGGGATTATGCCTTGATTGAGTGCGATGAGAGCTTGCCGGATGAGCTCTATATGGAGGTTTTAGGATCTCGTAAACCGATTCTTTTTATAGAAGGAACAGACACGAATAGTATTGATAGTAAGCTTTATCCCTTCATCTTTCCAGATTATTTAGTGAAGCCGATGGGTGGGTGCCAGAAGGTGATCGAGACCACCAAGGCTTTCAACCAGCTCAAGGATTTCCATATGTTGGATAGTCGTGGCATTGTGGATCGGGACCGGCGCACTACAGAGGAGATTGCCTATTTGCGTCAGCAGCATATTTATGTGCCGGAGGTAGCAGAGGTGGAAAACCTTTTGATGCTGGAACCAGTGATTAAGGTTGTGGCAGCTCGCTTAATGAAGGATGCGGATGAGGTCTTTTGCTTGGTGAAGGAGAATGTGATTCGCCTATTTGAGAAAGAATTGGATGCGCAGGTGATTCTTCATGCGAAACATCAAGTGCGTAAGCGATTGGAGCTGACGGTCGATCGGAAGGTCTCGACTATGGAGCAACTGGCTGATCAAGTGGAGCGAATACGCCAACAGATTCATGTGGAACACATTTATTATCATATTAAGTCGCAATTCCAATCTTTGATTGATCGGCAAGATTATGCGGGTATTTTGCGAGTGTATAATCAGAAGGGAATGTTACCGCAAAGTCGGCTGTGTGCGATTTGTGGTATCAGTAATAAGGAGAGCTACCTGGATCTAATTCTTTCTATCTTAAAAGAGAATCAGTCAGATGCGAAAGCCATTCGCTATGCGATACAACAGGCCTTAGGTGCCGCCTGAATTTTGGGTGGAAAAAGGAAGAGAAATCCGTCAAAGGTCGTTATTTTATAATTGTTTTTTGAGCTAATAGTTATTAAGATTTTTATGCGAACACCTACACTTCAGTATCTTTATCTACAAAAGCCGGTAACGTTGATTATATTTATTTGTTTACTTGCAGTTCTGCCATGGATTGGGATGGGGGATTTTTCTACAAAAGGAGAGCCGCGTGAAGCTGCTGTTGCCATTTCTATGTTGGAGAGTGGTAATTGGGTGCTCCCTCAAACCTATGCAGATGAGTTTGCTTTTAAGCCTCCTATGGCACATTGGTTGATGGCCTTATGTTCACTTCCGGGTGGTGTCGTGACTGAGTTTTCCTCTCGTTTACCTTCTGCCGTGGCATTTGTGGTGCTGATGGGGTTTGTATTGGTTTTCTTTGGTCGAAGGATTACCCGGTTTCATGAGGCTTTTATTTCAACTTTATTGTTGATTACTAGTGTGGAGATCCATCGGGCTGCGATGACTACGCGGGTAGATATGTTGTTGACTACCTTTATGGTGCTAGGGCTGTTTCAACTTTACAGATGGGAGGAGAAGTTGGAATTGAAAGGGTTGCCGATCGTGATTCCGCTCTTGTTGGGCTGTGCGGTATTAACCAAGGGACCGGTAGGGATCGTGTTACCTCTTTTTGTTTTTACGATTTATTTGCTTATGTTAGGTAAATACGGATATTCGACTATTTTTAAGGTGGTTTTCTATGCTGGACTTTCTTCTGTTTTCTTACCTTCTCTGTGGTATATTGCGGCTTGGAGACAGGGAGGAGATGCCTTTTTGGACTTGGTGTTGGCTGAGAATTTTGGCCGTTTCTTTCATTTAAGCGCAGAGGCCATTCCTTATGAGTTGGGCCATGAGAATGGAGTGTGGTATAATTTTGCGACCCTTGCGGCAGGTTTTGCACCTTGGACCCTCTTTTTCTTCTTTTCTTTGTTTGGCGTAAATAAAATCTGCTGCCCGAAACGCCCTTTTAAACAGTTTCTCTCTGGCTTGTGGCAACGTATCCGAGGAATGGAAAAGGTGCGGTTATTTAGTTTGGTAGCATTGGTTTGTATTCTCTTCTTCTATTCTATTCCTTCCAGTAAGCGGAGTGTCTATCTGATGCCATCTTATCCTTTTATCTCACTCTTCTTGGCACAGTATGCCCTTTATATCACGGAATATCGTACGCGTTGTACCCGTTTTTTTTCTGCAGTATTGATGGCCTTAGTTACGGTGATTTTAATCGGTTGTCTATTGGTGATGGTGGGGGCCATTGATCCAGTACGCATGGTGGAAGTTTATACCCAAAAAGAGAATGTGCTTTATGCAGTTCAATTGGTAGCTAGTCGTTTTGCTTATCCGAGTTTGTTAACTTGGTGTATTGTGGGAGTAAATCTTTTGGCATTGTTAACTCTCTATTACCAGCTTTTCAAAAGAATCAACATAAAAATGCTCTATGCGACAATTGTGCTTACCTTTACAGTGAACTTCTTGGTGGATGGCGTGATTATGCCTGCCTATCGTAAGGGGCATTCTGCCAAAGTGTTTGCCGAGTATATTGGGCAAACTTATCCAAAAAGCAAAGGAAATCTATATGTAGTCAATGATCTGCGTCGCTTTCGTAACCTTTATGGATTGAATTTCTATATGGGAAATAGTTTCCGTGATTTGGACCATTCACAGCCAAAAGCGGGCTATTTTGTCGTGGCAGAAAACGATATGGAGCAAATAAAGGAGAGGTATAAGGGTAAATATACCTTTGAATTGCTAACAGAGACGGAGCACCCGTTGGCTGAGTTGCATCAACGTATTCAGCTATATGCCTTTCGGAAACAATAAGTTTGTATTTAGAGGCATTTTTATTTCTTCCTGTTGAAAAATGTGTGGATGTTTATGCGGTGATTCGCGAAAAGTCGTTACTTTTGTCCGATAGAAAAAGTAAAAACTTTAAAAACTCTTATAGCATGTTGACACAACTTATCAACGGTAAGATTCTGACACCTCAGGGTTGGTTGAAAGATGGCTCTGTATTGATCTCAGATGGTAAAATTTTGGAAGTGACCAATTGCGATTTGGCTGTGGTAGGTGCCACACTGATCGACGCAAAAGGTATGTATATTGTCCCCGGTGGCGTGGAAATCCATGCCCATGGTGGCGGTGGACGTGATTTTATGGAGGGTACAGAGGATGCGTTCCGTGCTGCGGTGACTGCTCATATGAAATATGGTACGACTAGTATTTTCCCCACACTTTCCTCTTCTACTATGCCTATGATCCGTGCAGCGGCTGCTACGACAGAGAAACTGATGGCCGAAAAAGACAGCCCTGTTTTGGGCCTGCATTTGGAGGGCCACTATTTCAATATGAAAATGGCTGGTGGCCAAATGCCGGAGAACATCAAGAATCCGGATCCGGAAGAATATATTCCTCTATTGGAGGAGACGCATTGCATCAAGCGTTGGGATGCGGCTCCTGAGCTACCTGGTGCAATGCAGTTTGGAAAGTACATTACATCGAAGGGCGTATTGGCTTCTGTTGGTCATACCCAAGCGGAATATGAGGACATATCTACAGCATTTGAAGCTGGTTATAGTCATGCGACTCACTTTTATAACGCAATGCCTGGTTTCCATAAACGTCGCGAATATAAATACGAAGGTACAGTTGAGAGTATCTATTTGATTGATCCGATGACTGTGGAAGTCGTGGCTGATGGTATCCATGTGCCACCTACAATTTTGCGTTTAGTCTATAAAATTAAGGGGGTAGAGCGTACCTGTTTGATTACCGATGCTTTGGCTTGTGCGGCCAGTGATATTCAGACTGCTTTCGATCCTCGTGTGATCATTGAGGATGGTGTCTGCAAGTTGGCGGATCGGTCAGCATTAGCCGGGAGTGTCGCAACATGGGATCGACTGATTCGTACGGTCGTTCAGAAGGCAGACATTCCTTTGGAAGATGCTATCCGTATGGGTTCCGAGACACCCGCTCGCATCATGGGTGTAGCCGATCGGAAAGGCTCTTTGCAGAAGGGTAAGGATGCGGATATTGTCTTGCTGGATAAAGATTTGCAAGTGCGTGCCGTATGGAGCATGGGTAAACTGGTGGAAGGAACCAATAAATTATTTTGATTACGATGCTGACACAGATAACGAATGGAAGAATCTTGACCCCGCAAGGCTGGGTAAAAGATAGCTCGGTATTGATTTCCGATGGGCACATTCTCGAGGTGACAAACAGTGAGTTGGCTGTGATTGGTGCGCAAGTGGTAGATGCGAAAGGCATGGACATTGTGCCAGGCTTCGTAGCTATGAATCTGCATGGAGGTGGTGGTTATGATTTCTTGGATGGTACGAAAGAGGCTTTTGACGGAGCGGTCAATGCGCATTTGCAACATGGTGCGACCAGCATTTTCCCGACGATTGTGGTCCCTGATTTGGCTACGATCGATCGGGCGGCAACGGTTTGTGAGGAGGTGATGAGTCAAGACCCGAACAGCCCGGTGTTAGGTCTGCACATCGAAGGCCCTTATCTGAATCCGAAGATGGCCAGGAGTTTGTTTATCGAGCAACAGAATATGGCTGATCCGGCTGCCTATCGGTCATTATTAGAGAGGGTGCGTTGCATCCGTCGCTGGGATGCCAGCCCCGAGATTCCAGGTGCGCTTGACTTCGCACGCCATTTGACTGCACATGGTATTTTAGCTTCGTTGTCGCATACGGAGGTAGAGTATGAGGATGTGAAGGCAGCTTATGCGGCTGGTTTTACTCATGCGGCCCATTTTTATAATGCGATGCCTGGATTCCATAAACGGAGAGAATATAAATATGAAGGAACAGTAGAGAGTGTATTCTTGATCGATCCGATGACCGTGGAAGTGATTGCGGATGGACGTCACCTTCCAGCAACTATTTTGCGTTTGGTCTATAAATTGAAAGGGGTAGAGCGTACCTGCTTGGTGACCGATTGTATGCCTTGTGCAGGTTGTGCAAATCCTCAGTTGAACGATTCTCGTTTGATCATTGAGGATGGTGTTTGCAAACTGGCAGATCATTCTTCTTTGGTAGGAAGTATTGCTATGATGGACGATTTGGTACGTACGATGGTACAGAAAGCAGGCATTCCTTTGGCCGATGCGGTACGGATGGCTTCTGAGACTCCAGCTCGTTTGATGGGTGTGATTGATCGGGCAGGAACCCTTGAAAAAGGAAAGGATGCAGACATTCTGATTCTTGATCATGATCAACATATCCGTGCTGTTTGGAGTATGGGAAATTTGGTGTTTGGAACCAATCGTTTGGAGCAGGGTACTTAATCGACATAATCATTATAAACGTATAGAGTATGAAAACGAATTTGAGTTCACAAATTACGCTGACGCGTATTCCATTGAAATATTATCGTCCGGAGAATGCTTTTGAGCATTCGGTGTTGACTCGTTTAGAGAAAATACCCACGCATATCTATGAGTCTGCAGAGGAAGGATCTCTGGCTATTGCACGAGAGATTGCTACACAGATTAGAAAAAAACAGGCTATAGGGAAGCCTTTTGTATTAGCTCTTCCTGGTGGCCGTTCTCCACTAAGCATTTATAAGGAGTTAATCCGCCTACATAAAGAGGAACAGTTGAGCTTCCAGGGTGTGATTATCTTTGTGGAGTTTGAGTTTTATCCACTTGCGAATCCTGCCAGTGGAAACTTAGCTCGTTTGAAAGAAGAGCTATTGGATCATATTGATATTGATCCCACACAAGTATATGCGCCAGAAGCCACAATGCCCAAAGATGCAATCCTAGATTTTTGCCGTCAGTATGAGGAACTGATCCAATCGGTCGGTGGTATTGATTGCATGTTGTTAGGTGTGGGTAGTTCAAGCAATGTCATGTTTAATGCGGCAGGTACGTCGATCAATTCTCGTACGCGTTTGGTGTTGCTGGAGGGTGGCTCTCGTAAGGAGGCTGCGCGTACCTTCTCTTCGCAAGAGGCTTTGCCTGCTGGTGTAATTACGATGGGAGCATCGACCATGATGAATGCACGCAGCGTCATCTTGATGGCTTGGGGAGAAGACAAGGCAGCAGTGATTCGAAATACCGTGGAGGAAAAGGTTTGCGATGCGGTGCCCTCCAGTTATTTACAGAACCACCCGAACGCCAAGGTGGTGATTGATCTTTCGGCAGCCTACGATCTGACCCGCATTTGCCACCCTTGGTTGGTGACCAGCTGTGAATGGGATAATAAATTGATTCGTCGGGCTATTGTTTGGTTGTGCCAATTAACGGGCAAGCCGATTCTGAAATTGACCAACAAGGATTACAGTGCGCATGGATTGGGTGAGCTGTTAGCACTTTATGGCTCTGCGTATAACGTAAATATTAAAATCTTCAATGATATTCAGCATACCATTACCGGATGGCCGGGTGGCAAGCCTAACGCCGATGATTCTAATCGTCCGGAGCGTGCGTTGCCCTATCCTAAAAAGGTGATTGTATTCAGTCCTCATCCTGATGATGATGTGATCTCGATGGGGGGGACTCTGCGTCGTTTGTGCGATCAGCACCATGATGTTCATGTTGCATATGAAACTTCAGGTAATATCGCTGTAGGAGATGAAGAGGTTATTCGTTATTGTGAGTATCTGCGTGATGTATGTAGCCGATACATCCCAAATGATACGACTGTGCGTAATAAGGCGAATGAGATCATTCATTATTTGCGTTACGAGAAGGTGGAGAATGGAGAACCAGAGCGAAAAGATGTGCTTTTTATGAAGGGAACGATTCGCCGGGAAGAGGCACGCCATGCCTGTCGTTATTCTGGTGTGAAGGATGAGAATGTGCATTTTCTTGATCTGCCTTTCTATGAGACTGGTTTGGTGAAGAAGAATCCTTTGGGTGAAGCTGATAAAGATATAGTGAAAGCACTGCTGTTGGAGGTGAAACCTGATGAGATGTTCGTGGCAGGTGACTTAGCTGACCCACATGGCACACATAAGGTTTGCTTGGATGCAGTTTTGGCGGCTATTGATGAGGTGAAAGATGAGGAATGGATGCGTAACTGCCGTGTCTGGATGTATCGTGGCGCATGGGCAGAATGGGAAATGGACCACATTGAGATGGCCGTTCCTATCAGCCCAGAAGAATTGCGTTTTAAACGAAATGCGATTTTGAAGCACCAGTCTCAGGCGGAGAGCGCTCCCTATTTGGGGGATGATGAACGCCTCTTTTGGCAGCGTGCCGAGGATCGTAACCGAGCGACGGCTGAGTTGTATCGTGAGTTGGGATTGGCAGCTTACGAAGCGATCGAGGCCTTTGTGCAGTATACCCCCTTGCGATAAATAATCCGCATTAAGTGTAGATAAAGAGAGGGCTGTTCACACAGTCCTCTTTTTTATCTAAAACCTCCTTGTTCGATTCAACAGAAAGCCGTTACTTTGCACCCCGAAAAGAAAAGTACATAACTATATGTTGAAGTTCATCAGGAATTGGACACTTCCCCTCTCAATGCTAACGGGAATGTGTGTCTATCTGTTGTTTGCTAATGTGCAGGCACTAAATCCAGCGAAACCACTAATTTACACACTGATTGGTTATCTGACACCCAGCTTGATCTTTGCGCAGTTGCTGTTGACATTCTGCAAGATAAGTCCTCGAGAGTTGCTTCCTACGCCATGGCATGGTTGGTTGTTGCTGTTCCAGACGTTTTCTACCTGTGCGTTGGCTGCAGCGCTGTTGTTGCTTCCCGTCAGCTTGGAGCAGAAGATCGTCTTGGAAGCAGCGATGGTATGTTTGGTTTGCCCGACCGCTACAGCGGCAGCGGTGATTACGGGAAAGCTGGGCGGAAGTGCCTCCAGTTTGACTACCTATACTTTGCTTTCCAATTTATTGGCCGCTGTGGCAGTGCCTTTGCTCTTTCCCTTGGTGGAGCCACATGCTAACCTCAGTTTCTTTTCGGCCTTCTTGTTGATTCTGAGCAAAGTGTTCCCGCTGTTGCTCTGTCCCTTTTTCTTGGCATGCCTATTGCGCTATTTTGTGCCCTTCGTGCATCGTTGGTTGTTAAGTTATCATGAGATGGCTTTCTATCTTTGGGCGGTGGCTTTAGCTATTGTGACTGGGCAAACAGTGCGTTCGCTTTGCAATAGCGAGGCAGAGCCATTGGTAGAGTTGTGGATTGCTTTGGCTGGCTTACTCACTTGTGCTATTCAATTTTTCTTGGGGAAACGGATGGGGTCTTACTACGATGATCGTATCAGTGCGGGACAAGCTTTGGGGCAGAAGAATACGGTGTTAGCAATCTGGATGGCCTATACCTATTTGCATCCTCTCTCATCTGTTGGGCCGGGTAGTTATGTTCTATGGCAGAATTTGTTTAACTCTTGGCAGCTGTGGAAGAAAGCAAAAAAAGAGGGTAAAGTCTTCTGATGTGAACTCTACTTATTCCGATATATTTCGATGTGTGCGCAGTCCATCTTCTCGACTATTGTAAATGGCTTTTTTGCCTTAGAAATGGGTGGTGAACAGAAAAATGCCTATATTTGTTGGATAGAAACAAAACAATAAAGACGATATATTATGAGATTCGATGTGTCCAGCACTGCGCTTTTGTCGCGTTTGCAATCGGTTGGCAAGGTGATAGCTTCCAAAAATACATTGCCTATCCTGGATAATTTCCTCTTTCAACTGGAGGGAAATAAGTTAATAGTAACCGCTTCTGATGTAGAGACCCGTTTGGTGACCTCCGTGGATGTGATGAATGCCGAAGGAACGGGACTTTTTTGCGTCTCAGCGAAAATGCTTTTAGAGCCTTTGAAGGAATTACCCGAACAGCCACTTACGTTTGATGTGAATGACGCTAACTTAGAGGTGTTCATCCATTTCCAGAATGGGAAATATAATTTCATTGGTCAGAAGGGAGATACCTATCCGCACCAAAAGCCGCTCGGTGAGCAAGCTGTGGAGGTGGTGATGGATGCCCAGATGTTGCTGAATGGAATCAGTCGCTCATTGTTTGCTACGGCGGATGATGAGTTACGTCCGGTGATGAATGGTATCTACTTCGATTTCCATACGGACGATTTGACGTTTGTTGCTTCAGATGGCCATAAGCTTGTGCGTCTGCGTAATCTTTCTGTGAAGTTGGATGAACGTGCCTCATTCATCTTACCAAAGAAGCCAGCTACTCTGTTGAAGAACCTCTTGGCGAAAGAAGAGGGTGTGGTGCGTTTGCAATTTGATGATAATAATGCGTATGTGCATTGTGCTAATTTTGAGATGGTTTGTCGTTTGATTGAGGGACGTTATCCAAATTATAACAGTGTAATCCCAAAGGAGAATCCATTTATGGTAACCATTGATCGATTGTCTTTATTGAACGCATTGAAACGTGTCTCCGTTTTCTCTAACCAATCAAGCAGCTTAATTAAGCTGCATTTGACGGATAATCTGTTGACGGTGTCTGCCCAAGATATAGACTTCTCTACTTCTGCGGAGGAGCGCATCCCTTGTTCATATGGGGGCGATGAGTTGAGTATTGGTTTCAAGGCTACTTATTTGATTGATATATTGGGTAATCTCAGCTCTTCAGATGTAGTTTTACAGTTGGCGGATCCTTCTCGTGCTGGTTTGATTTTCCCGTCCGAGAATGAGGAAGATGAGGACTTCTTGATGCTGTTGATGCCCATGATGTTGAATGATTAATTGAAGATTGCATGCAATTGAATTTAAAGAATCCGTTGGTTTTCTTTGATTTGGAAACTACTGGTATAGATATTGCCAAGGATCGTATCGTAGAGATATCTATGGTGAAGGTGATGCCCAATGGGGAAGAGATCGTCAAGACACGCCGGATTAATCCGGGTATGCCTATCCCTCCGGAATCCACGGCTATCCATGGTATTACGGATGAAGACGTGAAGGATTGTCCGAAATTCAAGGAGATCGCCAAGTCGTTAGCCGCTCAGATTGAAGGATGTGACTTGGCAGGTTTTAATTCCAATCGTTTTGATATTCCGATGTTGGCGGAAGAGTTTTTGCGTGCGGGAGTAGATGTGGATTTGAACCGCAGAAAATTTATTGATGTGCAGACGATCTTTCACAAAATGGAACAGCGCAACTTGACGGCTGCTTATAAGTTCTATTGTAATAAAGACTTGTCTAATGCGCACTCTGCGGAGGCAGATACGATGGCTACCTATGAGGTGCTGAAGGCTCAGTTGGATCGTTATCCAGAGTTAGAGAATGATGTCAATTTCCTATCGAAGTATTCCTCTTTCACTAACAATGTGGATTTTGCCGGACGTATGGTTTATAATGAAAAGGGGCAAGAGGTCATCAACTTTGGTAAATACAAGGGGCGTGTGGTCGAGGAGGTGTTGAAGTCGGATCCCAGTTATTATGCTTGGATTATGAACGGCGATTTCCCCTTGAACACCAAGAAGATGCTGACGGAGATTCGTCTGCGTGGATTTAATAAAAAATAGGTGTTCAGTATGTTGAGGAATAAGCATATTATCTTAGGTATTACGGGGAGTATAGCCGCTTATAAGGCTGCTTATATCATTCGTGGATTGGTGAAGAAAGGGGCAGAGGTACAAGTGGTTATTACACCTTCGGGCAAGGAGTTTATTACACCCTTAACGCTTTCCACCTTGAGTAGTCATCCGGTCATCAGTGAGTTTTTCTCCAATCGAGACGGTACGTGGAACAGTCATGTAGATTTAGGGTTATGGGCGGATGCGATGCTGATCGCACCAGCCACAGCCTCCAGCATTGGAAAGATGGCTCATGGCATTGCGGATAATATGTTGATCACGACTTATCTCTCGTGCAAGGCTCCAGTGTTTATCGCTCCGGCGATGGACTTGGATATGTTTGCGCATCCCTCCACACAAGCTAACTTGGATCTGCTCCGTTCGTATGGTAACCGCATCATTGAGCCGGCCAGCGGCGAGTTGGCCAGCCATTTGGTGGGCAAGGGACGTATGGAGGAGCCAGACCGGATTATCGAGGTGTTGGAGGCCTATTTCGTAGCGAAACAGACGTTACAGCACAAAAAAATCTTAATAACGGCAGGGCCAACGTATGAAAAGATCGATCCTGTTCGTTTTATTGGTAACTATTCCTCCGGGAAAATGGGTTTTGCCTTGGCAGAGGCCTGTGCTGAACGGGGGGCAGAGGTGACGTTGGTTGCAGGTCCGGTATCGGTTGAAACGCATCACCCCTTGATACAGCGGGTGAATGTGGAATCGGCGGAAGAGATGTATCAGGCGGCTATGGCGGCTTTTCCCGCTTCGGATGCGGCGATCCTGTGTGCGGCAGTGGCAGACTACCGACCAGACCAGGTTGCTACTCAGAAGTTGAAGCGGGAGACTGAAGGGGAGATGACGCTCCATCTGGTTCCTAATAAAGATATTGCCGCCTCCTTAGGTGCGATCAAGCGGAAAGAGCAGGTGCTGGTAGGCTTCGCCTTGGAGACTAACGACGAGGCGGCTCATGCGGCTGATAAGTTGAAGCGAAAGAATCTCGACTTTATCGTGCTCAACTCCTTGCGGGATGCGGGGGCTGGGTTCCGTTGCGACACGAACAAGGTCACGCTCTTGAACCAAGCCGGAGAAAGCAAGGCATTCCCCTTGAAATCGAAACAGGAGGTGGCCGCAGATATTGTAGATGAGTTAGTAAATGTATTGGCATGTGTAAAATAAAGCGATGGATCTCTCTTGGCTTGCTCTGCCTGCTTCCTGGGTTGGGAGAGGCGCAGGAGCTGAATGCCCGTATTACGGTGAATGGTGATAAGATTGCGGCGGCGAATAAGCAGATCTTTACGACCTTGCAAACGGCGCTTACTGAGTTTGTCAATAACCGGAAATGGACGGATGCTACCTTTGCGGTCAATGAGAAGATCGATTGTACCATGACAATTATTGTCAATGAGCTGGATGAGACCAGTTTTAAATCGGAGATTCAAGTACAAGCTCGCCGACCGGTCTATAATTCCAGCTATACCACGACCTTATTGAACTTTCGGGATCAAGAGTTGGCGTTTGAATATACCGAGGGGGAGCCCCTCGATTATAATTCCAACACGTTGACCAGTAACTTGACCGCTACGGTGGCTTTCTATGTCTATTTGATTCTATCCTTGGATTTTGATAGTTTCGCTTTGCAAGGTGGGAATACCTATATTCAACAGGCGCAGCAAATCGTGACGTTGGCGCAGTCGGAGATGTCGTGGACAGGATGGAAGGCATTTGATAGCAACAAGAACCGTCATGCGGTGGTGACCGCTTTACAGGACAATGCGTCAGAAGCCTTCCGGCAGATGTGGTACACCTACCACTTGAAAGGGCTTGATGAGATGGCCGCCAATGCAGATCGGGGACGAACCACGATCATTGAGGCGATCTCAGCCTTGCAAGAGGTGAAGAAGGCACGACCTACCTCCATCTTGTTGCAGATGTTTGCGGACGCAAAATTGGATGAGTTGATCGCCATCTATTCCAAGGCGACTACTCAAGAGCGTCAGCAAGGCTATACGATGTTGACAGATATTTATCCGGCTCAGTCCACTCGTCTGGAAGAGCTGAAGAAAGCCGTACAATAATAGAAAACAGCTATGTTAAAGTCCCTATTCATTCAGAACTTTGTCTTGATAGACAATCTTGATATCTGTTTCAATTCAGGTTTCTCTGTGATTACAGGCGAGACCGGAGCTGGAAAATCCATCATCTTGGGTGCGCTATCCTTGGTGTTGGGGCAACGGGCCGATGGTAAAAGTATCAAACAGGGAGCGGATAAATGTGTGATTGAGGCTGTTTTCGATGTCTCTAAATATCAGTTGGAACCTTTCTTCTTGAGCAATGACTTGGAGTATGATTCCGAGAGTTGTATCCTTCGGCGGGAGCTGTATGCCTCGGGCAAGTCGCGTGCGTTTGTCAACGATTCACCCGTCTCGCTCGCTATCCTAAAGGAGTTGGGAACAAAGCTGATTGATATTCATTCGCAGCACCAAAACTTATTGTTAGGAGATAACCGTTTTCAGCTTCGAGTGGTGGACGTGATGGCTGAGAATGAGATATTATTGATTCTTTATAAAAAGGAATATACCCGTTATCAAGGCCTACGTAAGGAACTAAGTGCCTTGAAGGAGCGGGCAGCACAAAGCAAGCAAGAAGAGGATTATGTGCGCTTTCAGTTAGAACAATTGGAGGAAGCAAACTTGCGCCCCGATGAGCAAGATGAGCTGGAGCAGGAGCAGGAGACCTTATCTCATGCGGAAGAGATCAAAAGTTCGCTCTATAGAGTTGGATCCTGCTTGGATGGAGAAGAGCAAGGGATCGTCTCGCTGCTGAAGGAGTCTCTTTCTTCGATGGATGCCTTGGAGCGCTACTTCCCTCGGGCAAAAGAGATTGCTGAACGTTTGCGCTCCGCTTACATTGATCTGAGTGATTTGGCTTCGGAGATAGAGGGTTTGATCGAGGATGTGGAGTTTAATCCCGATCGACTGGCTTGGGTCAATGAGCGATTGGATATGCTTTATGCGTTGCAGCAAAAACATCGGGTGTCTTCTGTTGAGGAGTTGATCGCTTTGCGGGATCGATTTCGTGTGCAATTAGCAGACATAGATTCATTTGATGAGCAGATTGCGGCCTTGGAGAAACAGGTTCATGACTCCTATAAAGAGTTGCTGCAGCAGGCTTCTGCGCTGAGTGAGCAGCGAAAGATCGCTGCTGTCGCTTTTGCGCAGCAACTGGTGCAGATGGTTGCTCCTTTAGGAATGCCTCATACCCGTTTCCAAGTGGATGTAGTACCGCGCAAAGAGCCGGAAAGCGATGGGATGGATGAGATTCGCTTTATGTTCTCTGCCAATAAGAGTATGGCTTTGCAGCCGGTAGCACAGACAGCCTCTGGAGGTGAGATCTCTCGTTTGATGCTCTGTATCAAGTCTATGATTGCTGGATTCACAGCTTTGCCTACCATTATCTTTGATGAGGTTGACACGGGTGTGTCGGGAGACATCGCTGATAAAATGGGACATATCATGCAGGATTTAGGCTCAAAAATGCAGGTCTTTGCCATCACTCATTTGCCACAAATTGCTGCTCAAGGTGAGGCGCATTATTTTGTATATAAGGAGGATGTTAAAGATCGGACATTGACACGTATTCGTCCACTGGATAAGGAGGAACGAGTTCGCGAGGTGGCTCGAATGCTGAGTGGATCTGCTTTGACGGAGGCTTCTTTAGCAAACGCTAAGGATTTATTAGGAATGAAAGCTTAAACCAACTCGATAGAGAAAGGTCTTAGTAGATAAAGAAAATGTTTCGAGTGTTTAACTTTAAAAGAGAAGAGAGATGAAACGATTCAGCTTAGTAATGCTCTTGGCTATCCTGTGTAGCCTACCGGCTTTCAGCCAGTTTTGGATCCATGTGGAGTGGAATGCTCCTCATTGTCGTCATTGTGAGTGGATGGAAGATGCGTTGCATTTACCGCTTCATCAAGCAGCGGAATATCATCGGATTATCCATAAATATGGAGAGCGAATCGAACGGGAGGCTCGTAAGGAGTATCGCCATTGGGACAAGGCTGCCCGTAAGATTTTCGAGCTGCGGATGGAGCGTGATCGTCAGTTGCAGCGTTGTTTAACCCCCAGTCAGTTCTCGCTTTACGTGCGTCTGATGCGTGAGTATCCACAGCGGATTCACGACTACAAGGGATGGTATGCCAGTCCTAAGCACCCCCATCTGAAGCCATCTTACGACTGCCGTCGGTATGAGCATGACTATTGGAACTATCGGTGGGCTGATATACGTCCAGACAATTTCTTCCATGGACAGCCGATCCACCAGCATCAGTGGTACGAGGAGAAGCATCCCTCTCACCAAGCAGGCAAAGGAGACAAGGGGCATCCATTCTATAAGTCAGACAAACAAAAGGAGAAACGGGATGATCGCTATGCCCCTCGATCAAATGATCGAAAGGAGTATAAAGATCAAAAAGGACAAAAACAATCCAAGTCATCTAAAGAGCGAATGAAGGTCAATCGTTCGAAACGAGACTGAGGTATGGATATTTTTACGTTACGAATAAAAGAGAATAAGCAATGAAGGAAAACGAGATGGTGTTTGGCATTCGTGCCGTAATGGAGGCCATTCAGGCGGATAAAGAGATAGATAAGATCTTGGTTAAGCGAGAGTTACAAGGTGAGTTGGCCAAAGAGTTGTTTGAGGTGTTGCGGGAGCGATCAATTCCCGTGCAACGTGTGCCCCAGGAACGTTTGGACCGCCTTACACGCAAGAACCACCAAGGTGTGATCGCATTCATGTCTGCCATTACTTACCAACGTCTGGAAGATATTGTTCCCTTTGTCTATGAGCAAGGAAAGGATCCTTTCATCGTCTTACTGGATGGCGTGACAGATGTGCGTAATTTTGGTGCTATCGCACGTACTTGCGAGTGTGCCGGAGTGGATGCCATCGTGATTCCTTCCAAGGGTAGCGCAACGGTCAATGCCGATGCGATCAAGACCTCTGCGGGTGCTTTACACATCTTGCCCGTGTGCAAGGAGAACTCGATCAATCAAGCGATTCGTTTCTTGCAGCAGAGCGGTGTCAAGGTGTATGCGGCCAGCGAGAAGGGATTGGAGAGTTATACAGCTATACCTTATGAGGGTCCGGTAGCGATTGTGATGGGAGCGGAGGATACAGGTGTTTCTCCTGAGAATCTGCGTTTGTGCGACCAGATTGTGCGCATTCCCTTGTTTGGACAGATCAGCTCGTTGAATGTATCGGTGGCCTCTTCCGTGATGATCTACGAGGTTGTGCGTCAGCGCATCAATAAAGGAACAATTGAATAGTTACATAATAATTCACTAAAAAACAAAAAAATGAAGAAGATTATCGCAACAAAGAATGCGCCGGCAGCGATAGGCCCTTATAGCCAAGCTGTGCAGGCAGGTAATATGTTATTTGCCTCTGGTCAGTTAGGTTTGGATCCCGCTACGGGTCAGTTTCCCGAAGGAGGTGTGAAAGAGCAGACTGCGCAAGCGTTCAAGAACGTGAAGGCGATCTTGACTGAGGCCGGTTTGACGATGGACAATGTAGTGAAGACTACGGTTTTTTTAGCTGATATGGGCGATTTCGCTGCGATGAACGAAGTTTATGCCGCACAGTTTGAGGGCACATTCCCCGCTCGCTCTGCCGTAGCTGTCAAGACGCTTCCGAAGAATGCCTTGGTGGAGGTTGAAGTAATCGCCGTAGTATGAGTTATGAATTATGAATTATGAATTATGAATTATGAATTATGAATTAATCAGGGTATAATTCTTAATCCTAAATTCATAATTCATAATTCTTAATCCTTAATTGATAAAAATAGTTTCTGCGCCAAATCTTTCCTTCCCATCCGTTGCAGTTCACGGAGTATTGGCTGACGACACTCCGGCTTATACCAGAAGAAGAACTGTCGTTGTGCTAACTTTTGCGCTTGCGTGCGTGCTGTATAGACCTTTTCCAAGGTATAAGGATGGTAGCCCGTATAATAGATTTCCGTAGCCAATGTCATGGGAGTGGGTGTGAAGTCTTGCACCTGTTCCAGTTGGAAATGCAATCGTTTGGTGATCGCGGCTAATTCGGCCATGTCTTCCTCTTTGCAACCTGGGTGGCTGGAGATGAAGTAGGGAATCAGCTGTTGGTTCAATCCATGCTGTCGATTCACTCGGTCGAATACCTGTTTGAACTGACCGAAGAGACTGAACGAGGGCTTGCGCATCAATCGTAATACCGAATCTGCCGTATGCTCGGGAGCCACTTTCAACCGGCCCGATACGTGGCGGGCAATCAACTCCTCCATATAGCGGTGCGCCGATTGGTTCAGTCGATCGTCGTCATAACGATGGAGCAACAGGTCATAGCGTACTCCGCTCCCGATAAAACTCTTCTTGATACCCGGCAGGCGATCTACTGCCGCATACAGCTCCAAGAGTGGGGTATGGTCGGCATTCAGATTCTTGCAGACGGTCGGAGCCACGCAAGAAGGCTTTTTGCATTGGGCACAAATGTGGCTATCTCGCCCTTTCATGCGATACATATTAGCGGATGGGCCACCCAAGTCGCTTAGGTAACCTTTGAAATCGGGCATCTCTGTGATGGCTTTCACCTCCCGAAGGATAGAGGCTTGGCTGCGAGAGGCGATGAACTTTCCTTGGTGAGCTGAGATCGTACAAAAGGCGCAACCACCAAAGCATCCTCGATGTACGTTCACAGAGAACTTGATCATCTCAAACGCCGGGATCACTTTCCCTTTATATTTCGGATGGGGAAGGCGGGTATAGGGCAGGTCGAAAGAGGCGTCAATCTCCGCTTCAGTCATTGGCGGGAAAGGAGGGTTCACCACTAATGTCTGCCGACCAACCCGTTGCAGCAGGCGGGCCGCATGTAGTTTGTTCGATTCCTCTTCGATATGCCGGAAGTTCTTTGCCTGTTTTAGTTTGTCCTTTAAACATTCCTCGTGCGAGAAAAGCTGAATATCGTCAGCTTGGGCGATAGGAGTATCGTTGCATAGGTAAACCGTTTGCCGGATGTCGTGGAGCGAATGGAAAGGTTCGCCCGCTTGCAGGCGACGCACCAACTCTCGGATCGGTTGTTCCCCCATGCCATAGATCAACAGGTCGGCAGGGCTATCCACCAAGATACCTGGTCGCAGCCTGTCTTGCCAATAATCATAATGCGTTAAGCGGCGCAAAGAGGCCTCGATGCCGCCCAATACGACCGGCACCTCCGGATAAAGCTCCTTCAAGATGCGGGCATAGACAATGCTGGGATAATCGGGGCGCATTCCCGGTCGGCGATCAGGCGTATAAGCATCATCGCTCCGTTTACGCTTGTTGGCCGTATAGTGGTTGATCATAGAGTCCATCGCTCCAGGAGAGACACCAAAGAACAATCGAGGAGCACCTAACTTCTTGAAATCTCTGTAGTCGCCATGCCAGTCGGGTTGAGGTACGATCGCCACCTTCAGCCCCTCAGCCTCCAATACTCGACCGATTACCGCCGCACCAAACGAGGGATGATCCACATAAGCGTCGCCAGAGAAAAGAATCACGTCTAACTGTTCCCAGCCTCTTGCCTCCACCTCTTTCTTGGTGGTTGGCAACCAATCATTCAATCTATACGTTTTCATGCCGCAAAGATAGTTCACTTCCATTGTTTGCCGTGCAATAGTTGGTGGGTTTCTTTTTTTAGCGAAAAAGATGCCGATAGATTTGCATGCTTTCATGAATCCTAAGAAATTTCACTCCTCTGTTATAAACAACTTTGTTTAAAAAGGAGGAAAAGATTACCTTTGCGGGGTCAATCAAGAAAATAGCAATGTGTATGGCACGAACCTTTGATGCGCCTTTTGTCTTTGGAGTGCGGGTGGAAGGCGATGTTTTCACTGATCGCAGGGAGGAAACCGAACGGTTGAAAATGAACTTTCTGTATGGGGTAAATACCATACTCATTTCCCCTCGTCGTATGGGAAAGACTTCGTTGGTGGACAAGGTTTGCGCCTTGGTGGCTAACGAGGAGATCAAGATCGCACGGATGGACGCTTTCGGTTGTCGTTCGGAGCAGGATTTCATCAATGCTTTTGCGACAGCGGTTATTCGGGCTACCTCCAACAAGTGGGACGAATGGATCGAGAATGCCAAGCTGTTCCTGAGCCGCCTCGTACCGAAGATCTCTTTCGGGCAGGATCCGATCAATGATTTCTCGATCGCATTGGAGTATAACGCTTCTCCTCAGACAACGGAGGAGGTGTTGTAATTACCGGAGTTGATCGCCAAGGAGAAAGGTATTCGTTTGGTGGTTTGCATTGATGAGTTCCAGCAGGTGGGTGAGTTTCCGGATTCATTGACCTTCCAGAAGCGGCTTCGGGGTATATGGCAATTGCATAATCATGTCTCTTATTGCCTCTATGGAAGCAAGAAACATTTGATGGAGACGATGTTTCAAAACTCCAGCTATCCCTTCTATCGCTTTGGGGATTTCTTTTATCTTGGCAAGATTAGTGAGGCTGATTGGGTGGCCTATATCTGTGAACGCTTCCAAAAGACTGGTAAGCGGATCGCTCCGGAGTTGGCACAAGCGATCTGTCAAGTAGCCGATCGCTATTCTTCCTATGTCCAACAATTGTCGTGGTTTGTCTGGTTGAAGACGCAGGAGGAGGCGCAAGCGGAGGATGTACAATTTGCCATTGATCGCCTGCTTGATGCGAACGAGCCTCTGTTCATTCAACAGACGGAGGAGCTCTCTTCCTATCAAATGAATTTCCTGCGGGCGATTATTGAGGGTATCGATTCGGGTTTCACGCAATCGGCTGTGTTGGCTAAATACCGACTGGGGACAGCGGCAAACATCGCACGGCTGAAGAAATCGCTTACCGCTAAAGATTTGATCACTACAACCACTCCGAAAACATTGGCTATTTCCGACCCCATCTTGGCTTTGTGGCTCAAGCAGAGGGTCTTTAAAACACGATGCATGTGATGAAAGAAAAAGAGGTTCAGGCGGTCAGCCTGTTTCAGCGGCCGGTATGGGCCGCTGTTTTTGCTTTAACGGCGGCGGTGGTCTGGGGATGGGCCTATCCGCTGATTAAATTGGGTTTCAAGGAATTTGCGATTACACCGGATATGACGGGCAGCAAGATGCTCTTTGCGGGCATTCGCTTCTGCCTCTCAGGACTGATCATCTTGGCGATGGCGAAGGGTAGGGGCATCTCTTTCAAGCAGCGACGGGGAAGCGACAGTGGTTTCCTCTTGCTCTATGCCCTCTTCAACACCACGTTTCACTATGCCTTTTTCTATTTTGGCCTATCGCACAGTGAGGGGGCACGAGCGGCTATTCTGAATACGCTCAGTGTCTTCACGGTCGTGCTGCTCGCCTGCCTCTTTTTCAAGAGCGATAAGTTGACACTCCGAAAGATCTTGGGTTGCTTGATCGGTTTCTTGGGCATCCTGGCCCTTAATCTCGGTGGCGAGCAGGGAGGGACGGGATTCACTTGGTTAGGCGACGGCATGATCATCCTCAATGCCCTCAGCTCCGCTGTCGCCTCTTTGATGACCCGTGGGCTGAGTCAGCGGGTGAATGTCTTCGTAGGCACCGGCTATAGCTTGGCTTTGGGAGGCTTCCTGCTGATCGTTCCAGGCTGGCTGCTGGGGGGCACGCTGCCGCTGATCACTCCGTTGGGATTACTCTATCTGTTGCTGCTGATCGGCATCTCCACTACCGGTTTCTCGCTCTACAATAAACTATTGAGCTGTAACCCGGTCGGGAAGGTGGCTATCTACAACTCTTTGGTGCCTGTAGTCGGTGCGCTCACTTCCTGCCTTTGCTTAGGCGAGACCTTCTATATGAAATATGTGGTGGCCGGAGCTTTGGCCACTTGGGGTATCTACTTGGTCAATAAGGGCAAGGGATAAACGACTTTTCCTCGGCTTCGAAACTTCGTGATATCCCGACAGAAACTTATAGATGTAGCGAGATAAACTTTGTGATGCGGCTTATTTACTTCAGTTCATGACTTGGATTTTGTAATCCAAGGCTTGAACTGTAAAATCCAAAGCTTGGATTATATAATCCAATGCTTGGATTAAAGTTTTATAGGGCACTTTAGTAAGTTTTAGTGGGATAGTTGGACAGTTTATGTAGGGGATTCACTAACTTTATGCCCACAAGGAAATCAATAAATATCGGCATTATGGCAGAATACATTAAGCAAGAGATGCCCGACATAACGGGCAAGGGGGAGTCGGCCTGCTACTACCGGATGAAGATCAACCGGAACGTGACGATGGAGGACTTTATTGAGCAGGTGGCGCAACCGGGGTCGGGCTTGAATCCGGGTACGGTGAAACATGTCATCACACAGGTGACTAACAAGTTGGCTTGGATGATGGCCAGTGGTAACTCCGTGACGATTGAAGGGTTGGGCACGTTTAAACCTACGTTGGGGGTCTCTCGATTCAAGGAAATGGACACCTTGGAGGGGGATGAGGCTAAGCGCAACGCACAGAGCATCGAGGTAAATGGCGTGAACTTCCGGGTAGATCCCGCTTTGGTGCGCCAGACGGATCTTTACTGCACGTTGCACAGAGGCAAGAGCAGCCGATTGCATAAATCGCCCTACACACGGGAGGAGCGGCTCGCCTTGGCGCAGCAATATCTGGATACCCATGCGCAAATGTGCGTGGACGACTATGTGCGGCTGACGAGCCTGAGCCGTACGACGGCGGTGCGTGAGCTACAGGCTTTCCGGGATGATCCGCAGAGCGGCATTGGCTTCCGGGGATTGGGTTCGCACAAGGTGTATGTGCGTCGGCAAGGCGTTTAAACGGCATTGAAACAGATAATAAAAGGACACTCCTGATGATTGCGGGAGCGTCCTTTTTTGTATAGGGTCGAGCGAGTGGTTTACTCGATCTCGATGTTGTGCTTGATCGGCTTCAAGAGGAAGGTAAAGGTATAGTCGCCGTAGGGAATCTGGTATTCCGGACGGGGAACCGCACCCCAGCTGTTCACACAACCCATACCCATCTGTACCTTATCGAAGAGGAAGTTGGTCAAGTTGGCCTCGTCCACCTCGGGTGAGTGGCGTTGATCCTTCTCTGCGCCGTCGTCGAGCGACTCCATCGTGTAGTGGAGGGCGGAAGCGGAGAAGGGCTCAGCAGCTACTACCTCCAAGCCATTGCCTGCCTGGTTGAAGAGACGCCACCAGCGGATGTCGCTCTTCGTACCGTTCTCTTGCGGGCGGATGTAGGAGTAGAACTGCTCATCCACGGTTTGGCGGTAGATGCCTAACTGGGCAGTACCCTGGCGGTCGATGTAATTCTCCACCGGTCCGCGACCGTAGTACTCAATCTGGCTGAAGCACTTAGGCATCGGCATCTGCATACCGAAGCGGAACATATTGGATACCTTAGCGTTCTTGTCGGCGGTCATCGCCTCGTTCACCAAGATGGCTCCCTCATTGTTGATGCGATAGGTCATCACTAATTTGGCGGAAACCTCCGGCATATCATAGGTCGCCTCCACAACAGCCAAGCCCTCCTCCATACGCTGGTTGAGGCCCGTCAGCTTCATCTTCGGATTCTTCCAAGCGGCATAGCGTTGCTGCAAGCCTGCGCCATAGTCGTTGTCGGTCGGGGCACGCCAGAAGTTGGGCTTCAAGGCCTCACCATCGACGATCATCTCCTGGCCCTTCACGGCATAGCGAGTCAAAAGACCACTCTTGCGGTTGAACTCAGCCTGGAAGCCACAACCGGAGACGATGAGGTAGTTCTGATCGTTGTCGGTAATTGTCGGGAGTGTGGTCTCTACGTTGGTCTGCGTAGCGTTGGCCAACTTCAGCTCCGGAGCCTTGTAGGGGTTGATCGTCAGCTGATCTTTTGCCACCTCATGACCGGCGGGGAGCAAACCCTCGCGGTTCTTCAACTTATAGGAAACGTTGAGCAGCCATTCGGTGCATTGACAGGTCTTGCCCAGATCCAACTTCAGGTTGACGGTCTGCTGCGGCGCAACCTTCAGGTCATCTATGCGTCCGCTGCGCAATACCTTACCGCCTTTCAGCACTTGCCACTCCATGTAGTAGGCCGAAAGATCACGGAAGAAGTTCTCGTTGTAGATCTTGATCTCGCCATTCTTCAGGTCTGCGCCCGGGGTTGTCCAGATGTTCTGGTAGTAGTAGCCTACCTCATACATGTGGGGGTTGGGCACACGATCCGGACTGATCAGACCGTTGTCGCAGAAGTTGTTGTCGCTGGCATCAAAGCGGTTGAAGTCACCACCGTAAGCATAGATCATCTTGCCGTTCTTGCCTTTCCAGCGTACGGATTGATCGACGAAGTCCCAGATGAAACCACCTTGGTATTTCGGATATTTACGGATCAGGTCCCAATACTCCTTGAAGCCACCCTGAGAGTTACCCATCGCATGAGCATACTCGCATTGGATCAACGGCTTCTGGTTGGCTGCGTCCTCGCAATAGGCTGCGCTGCGGTCGTAGTCTAAATACATGGGGCAGTAGATGTCGGTCTTGCCCGTTTTGCCTGCCTGCTCATACTGTACGGCACGGGTGGGATCCTCTGCCTTGATCCAGTCATAAGCTGCCTCAAAGTTGGGGCCATAGCCGGCCTCGTTGCCGAGCGACCAGAAGATGATACTGGGATGGTTATAGCCACGCTGCACGTTGCGCTGGTTTCGCTCCATGTGTGCCTTGGCGTAGGCCGGGTTCTTTGCTAAGGTCTTCTCGCCATAGCCCATACCGTGAGACTCCACATTGGCCTCGGCTACGACATAGATACCGTATTGGTCGCACAGGTCATACCAGAGGTTGGCATCGGGATAGTGGCAGGTACGCACGGCATTGAGGTTGAATTTCTTCATGATCTGGATGTCTTGGATCATGCGCTCCCGAGAGAGTACATAGCCACCGTCGGGATCCAGCTCATGACGGTCAGCTCCCTTGAAGAGCACCGGCTGACCGTTCACCAAAATCTGGGCATTCTTCAACTCGATCTTGCGGAAGCCCACCTTCACGGGGATTACCTCTAAGGTCTTGTCGCCCTGCTTTAGGGTTGCCCGCAGGGTATAAAGATAGGGGGTCTCGGCAGACCACTTTTGGGGAGCGTTGACCTCAAACTTAGCGGTTGTCTTGCCAGAGGCGGTTACCGTCTGCTGAGCTACGGACTTGCCGGCTGCGTCGAGCAGTTCAAGCTCGACATTACCCTTGCCCTTCACATCCATATTGACTGACAGTGAGCCATTTTGGTAGTTGGCATCCAAATCGGGTGTCACACGGATGTCGGCGATCTGCTGCTGGTTGCGAGCGTAGAGGTAGCAATCACGACCTACGCCCGAGTAGCGGAAGAAGTCCTGATCCTCTAAATAGGTACCGTCACACCAGCGGAACACTTGGAAAGCGATCAGGTTCTTCTGTCCCGGCTTCAGGTAGCGGGTGAGGTCGAACTCTGCCTCCAACTTGCTGTCCTCGCTATAGCCCACATATTGTCCGTTCACCCACAGATACATGTTGGAAGTGACGGAGCCGAAGTGCGCCATGATCTGCTTGCCTTTCCAATTGGCAGGCACCACGATCTCCCGGCGATAAGAGCCGACATGATTCTCTTTGGTCGGCACCTGGGGAGGGTTGTTCTTGAACTGCTCACGCCAGGCGTAGCCGACATTGACATAGATCGGATCGCCATAGCCGTTCAGTTCCCAAACGGCGGGCACCTGCATGTTGTCCCATCCTTTGTCGTTGTAGCCTACTCGCCAGAAATCGGTTGGACGAGCCTCGGCATCGCGTACCCAGAAGAATTTCCAAGTACCGTTGAGCGTCATGAAATTGGCTGAAAGTTCCTTGTTTGCCTTTTGGGCCATTTCGGCATTCTCATAGGCAAAATAACTGGTGTGCATCGGAGCACGGTTGACGGCATTGACGGTTGGGTCAAGCCATTCATTCGACTGGGCCGCCGCCGAGAATGCGAGGGCGGCAAACAGTCCGGTCATCCATTGTCTTTTCATGTTACTTTATTTAATTGTGTTTTAATCGGAATTGCAAAACTAAGAATAAAAATCCGGGTATGCCTATAATCAAGGCGGAAATCAGCAGGGCCACCTGCAAAGAATAGTAGTCGTTGAGCCATCCGATGAACGGAGCAATGGCCGCAAAGAGCAGGCGGATGATGAAGTTGCGGATAGAGAGCACCGTGGCACGCATCTCCGAGAAGGTCATCTGGTTGATATATCCTTTGAGAATGGGCGTGGCGAAACCTCTTACGATATAGAATAGGAAAAGGATCGCCAAGCAGGCGTAGGTGAGGGGCAGTAATGCCAAAGCTGCATAGCCTCCCACGATCACAAGCAGGATCAATCCATTGGAACGCCGCATCCCCAAGGCCTGCTCTACCCGGTCGGAATAGAGGGCGGCAATACCTACGGTTAGGTTGAGCACTGTCCAGATCACACCGTAATAGGAGGTGGGGGTTTCCAACTGCATCAGGATGGGTTGCACAAACCAAGCCATGGTCAGCGTGGCCGCTCCGATGATGCCGGAGAAGAGGATGTTGTAGCGTAGCGCCCGGTTTTCCCCCAAGGAGTAGCGGATGATACGCAGGATCTCACTGGCTGGATTGCGAACGGCTCCACTGTGGTTATACTCCCGGATGGCCAAGGCCGCCGGAATACCGATGAAGGCCACAAACGCTTGCCCGTAGAAGGGGAAGCGGAGGGAGTAAGCCGCCAACAAACCACCGAAAATACCGGCGATCGCTTCCGCAAAGTTCCCAATCATGGTCAGCCGACCTTCGTAGCGCAGGTAATGCTGTTCCGCTTTGTGGTGGGCAGCCGTGTCATAGAGCAGGGCGGAGTCGGCTCCGTTCACCAAGGTCTGTCCCGCGCCCAAGAGCAGTTCCGCGCAGAGGAAGGCGGAGAAACTACCCGTGAAGGAATAGAGCAGATAGCCGAGGAAGAAGAGCACACTGCCCCAGAGGAGGCAGCGTTTACGTCCCCAGACATCCGCTAAGTAGCCAGAGGGAATCTCCAAGGTCACCGCCGCTACGGAATAGACACTCTTCAGCACGAATACCTCATGCAGCCCCAAGCCCTGCTCCTCGTAGAAGAGCACGATGATCGGCATCACCAAGGAGAACCACTTGGAGAGCTTGATGAGGTAGAGGGCGATCAGGTTCCTTCTCATCGCCTACAAATCTCGGGTTGGATAGAGCGCTTCCCACCACTCCGGTTCATCTTTCAACCATTTGGCAAACCAGGCGAAGATACTGTTGTGCCAACCGAGTCGCTTGGTGTAGTCGGCCACACCGTGGTTCTCGCCATCTACCTGCACGAGTGCCACCTCCTTGCCTAAGATCTTCAGGGCGGCAAACATCTGAATGCTCTCGCCTACAGGCACGTTGGTATCGGCGTTGCCATGAATCAACAGTAACGGTGTGTTGATCTTGTCGGCTTGGAAGAGCGGGCTGTGCTCGGTGAAAAATTCCGGGTTGTTCCAAGGATAGGTGCCGGTGTTGGCAGAGGAGCAATAGCCGTAGCCCCAATAACCTTCCCCCCAGTAGCTGCTGAGTGCGCTGATACCGGCATGACTGACCGCTGCCGCGAAGATGTCGGTGCGGGTTTGTAGGTATTGCGTCATGAAACCGCCATAGCTGGCTCCACAGCATCCCACCTTCTTCGCATCTACAAAGGGATGTTCTTGGCAGAACCGCTTGGTTCCCTCGATGATCTCATCGGCTGTGCGAGTGCCCCAGGCGTTGACGTGGCGGGCGGCGAACTCCTGTCCGAAGCCGGTCGTACCGCTGGGATTGAGGATATAGACCACATAACCCATTGCGGCATAGAAGTGGCCGGAGAAGCTCATCTCCAACGCTCGATTCGTGGGAGAGGTACCGCCGTAGTAATAGACAATCATCGGATACTTTTTCGAGGCATCGAAATGGGGTGGTAGGTAGTAGCGGCCTTGGATGCGACTGCCATCTGCGCTGGTGAAGTTCCAGTCGTGTGCCTCTCCCAAGATAACCTCTTTCAGCTTCTCGGCGGATAGGTCGTCGAGTAACCGCTCCTTGCCAGCCTTAAGGTCGTAGGTATAGAGCCGTTTGGCGTTGCTGATGCTTTGGCCGTAGTAGCAGAGTATGGGGCTTTTCTCCGCTACGGCGAAGCTCTGAACCACCTCCTCTGTCGTCTTTATCGCCCGCATCTTTCCGCTTTTCGGGTCACAGACGTAGAGTCGTTGGTAATCCTCATCTTCGGTTTGCAGATAGATCTTTCCGTCTGCCCGGCTCCACACGGCCGACATCACGCAGGGATTGAACTCCTTAGTGAGCGCTTGGGCCTTTTGCGTAGCCAGATCATAGAGGAAAAGTTGGTAATCATAATGGTTGGATTGCTGCCCCGGCAGGATGTTCAAGCCGATGTTATCAAACGCTTCTCCGGTGCCTGTCACCAACAGCTGTTTGCCGTCGGGCGAGAAAGCCGCTTGCATGATGAATGGCTGCTTTTCCCACAGGGTATCGACCGCCATGGTTTGCAAATCGAGTCGATAGAGTGATTGGGTGGAGAAGGGTACCTTAGTCAAGTCGTCGTGACTGGTGCTATAGAGCAGGTAGCGGCTATCGGCGCTCACGTCGTTCAAGTAGGTTGAGTTATGGCCAAAGGTGAGCTGTTGGAAAAGGCCGCTTGCCAAGTCATACCGCCACAGGAAGGAGCGGTTGCGATAGCCGTCGATGCGATCATCGGGCACCAAGACACGGATGAAATCGGGATGCTCTTTCGGCCCCTCCTCCTCGCAGGTGAAGAGCAACGTCTGTTCGTCGGGCGTGAAGACAAAATAGCCTTCGGGCAGTTGCTTGGCCAAAGAGGTTTGGGTGAAAGTAGCCGGATCGACAGTGATCAGTTCCCTGCCCGATGCGTTCGTTTGCGTGTAATAGAGGCGGTCGCTTTGCGGCATCCATTCCGCTTGGTTCAAGAAGCCGTTCTCTTCCAACAAGACACGTCCGGTAGCGGTCTCTATTAAGCGAGCGAAATAGTCGGTTTTATCTGCCGATTGGCGGTCATAGAGGCGCACCAAAAGGTATTTCCCACTGGGCGAAAGCTGTGCGGCTTGGTAGTTCTTGCCGTCGAGCATCAGCTTCGGATGGTAATAACGTTCTGGATCTGTCGAAGCAACTACCGATGCGGTCTGGTCGCTCTTGAAGGTAGCCTGCAGTTTCGGGGCAACGCTGTCTTGTGGGGTAGTCAGGTATTTCACCATGACCTGATAACTTTTTGGTTCCATGACCAATTCCGAGGAGCTGCCTACGCTTTGTCCCTCCACGAAGACCTCCATGTGATCGGCACCGCTCACGCTGAGCGTTCCCTTCACGTAGCGATCGCTACGCAGGTAGAAGGAGAGGAGATTCAAGGTATAACGATCCGATTTTTCGGAAAGATTCTCAGAGAGATCAACGGTGCGGGCGTCAGCCAAGGCTCTGTCTGTAGAGAGGTTGGCTTTCAGTAGGTTCTTTGTGTCGAAGGCTTGGCCGTTGACATCGGTACTGTCGGCCAAGATTGGGCTTTGCACGGGGTAGGGCCCTGCCAAGAGAGCCTGCTTCACGGTTACCTCTGTCTGCGCTTGCAGCGAGAAGGCGGAGAGGCATAAAGCCGATAGGAAGAAGAAAGGTTTATACATATTATATATGGTATCTATTTAATCGGATTATGCAGGTTTTTATCAATCGAAGGGACCTTCCCACACGAAGCAATCCTTAAAAAGCGGTTCCTGTTTGAAGTCGGTCGGCTGTGCGAAGAGGCCAAACACGGAGGAGCCTGAACCAGACATGGCGGCATACAGCGCACCTTTCGTATAGAGCTTCTCCTTGATTTGCTCGATCAGCGGATGCCGGGGAAAGACACTCGCCTCGAAATCGTTGACCATCGCCTCTTTCCATTGATCGACGGGCAGCTGGATGATCTCTTTCAGGGAGCGAGCCGGAGCGCAAGGGGTTACCTGGGCATAGGCTTCCGCCGTAGAGACCGCTACCTCCGGCTTCACCAAACAGAGGTGGTACCCTTTCAAAGAGAGGTCGATTTGCTCGAAGCAGTTGCCTGTACCGGTAGCAAAAACCGGTTGGTTACGGATAAAGAAGGGACAATCGGCCCCGATGGGTGCGGCAATGGCCTCTAATTCCTCGGGTGAGAGTCCTAACCGACAGCAGTCGTTGACCAAGCGAAGCATAAAAGCCGCATCGGCTGAGCCTCCTCCCAATCCGGCACCAAACGGAATGGCCTTTAACAGATGGATCTCCAAAGGAGGTACTTCACGCACCTTTCGTAAGGCATTGAGCGCACGGATCACCAAGTTCTTCTCGGGTGGCGTATCTACTGCAATGCCGGTGGCGTGGAAACTATCTGCCTTGGCAGGGACAACCTCCAAGGCCTCCTTCACCGGGATGGGATAAAAGATAGTTTCTATATTATGGTAGCCGTCGGGGCGTTTACTGACAACGTTCAGCCCCAAGTTGATTTTTGCGTTTGGAAAACAGATCATGTGGAATGAACTTATGAAATACTATGAGAATGAATCGAGTAGGGGAAGTATGCCCTCCTGTGCCAACAACAAGCGTTTGGCCGCTAATCCTCCCGCATACCCCGTTAGATCGCCTGATTTCCCGATGACACGGTGACAAGGGATAAACAGAGAGAGGGGATTGGCTCCAATGGCGTTGGCTACGGCACGCACCGCCCTCGGTCGGCCTATTTGCTGGGCAACAGAAAGATAGGAACAGGTCTTGCCGTATGGGATCTTTCGCAAAACCTCCCATATCTCCTGTTGGAAAGCGGTACCTACGAGTCGTAAAGGAAGGGTGAACGTCTGTCGCTCACCCTCGAAATAGGCTTGCAATTGCGTGCGGGCTTCTCGCAGCAAAGGGGTATCACATGGTTGAAAAACGACGTGCAATCCCTTTTGCATCCGGCGAACCATTGCTTCCCTTCGGGAGGGGTTGATCAGCCAGTCGCATAAACAAAGTGTTCCCTCGCACTCGCCTAAGAGTAAATCGCCGGCAGGCGAGGGAAAAACTTGTGTGTATAAGATCGGATCCTGTACGGGCATGACCAATCAATTAGCAGTGCAAGGCCTCTACCTCGTCGGTATGCAACGGAATACGTTTGCCTAAGCGACGAGCGCCATCTGCTGTGATTAAATAATCCTCCTCGTTGCGGATGCCTGAGAAATCTTTGTAGGTGAACAGCTTGTCGTAGTTGATGAACTCCGTGAACTTCTGCTCTTTGTACCACAAATCCATCAGTTCAGGGATGAAATAGATACCCGGCTCGATGGTCAACACAAAGCCCGGCTCCAGCTTACGACCCAAGCGCAAGGACTTCCGACCGAACTGCGTGCTCTTCGGCTGTCCGTTGTAACCTACGTAAACCTCGCCCAGGTTCTCCATGTCATGTACGTCAAGACCCATCATGTGACCCAAACCGCAAGGCATAAACATGGCGTGTGCACCCGCCTTGACTGCCTCCATCGGATCGCCCTTGACGAAACCTAACTCCTTCAAACCCTCCATGATCACCTTGCAAGAGAGCTCATACACATCTACGAAGGGAACACCCGGACGCAAGGCGGCCACGGCTGCCTCGTGCGAAGCGACTTGAATATCATAGATCTCTTTCTGACGAGTGGTGAACTTCTTATCGGCAGGCATTGTGCTCGACATATCACCGGCATAACCCATCTCTGTCTCTGCTCCGGCATCTAACAGCAGCATATCTCCCGACTTGATCACATGGCTATGATCGTGGTTGTGCAACGTCTGTCCATTGACCGTAGCGATGATGGGGAAGGAGAGCTCGTAGTTGTGCTTGAAAGCGGCCTCCGCTACGGCAGCGGCTACGTCAGACTCGCGCAAGCCCGGACGAATCAACTGCATAGCGGCGATGTGCATGTCGGCTGTCACGTTGCAAGCCTTCTCGATCTCAGCGATCTCCTCGTCGCTCTTATAAATACGCTGGTTCACGACACCCATAATGAAAGGTACAGAGGGTTTCTCCGCTCCCGGAACCACGCCTAACCATTGCAACAATTTGATCTGATGCTCCGCACGGTAAGTAGGCAGGTAATGGATCGGTTGTCCCTTGGCTTGTGCGGCTTTCAAATAGCTTTCAATCTCCTTGAAGGGGCGTACCTCATGGATACCGGCAGCCTCGCTCTTCTCTTTCAGCGTAGGCTGTGTGCCCATCCAAACAATCGCATCAATGGTTAAATCATCACCGAAGATAATCTCTTTGTTGTTGTCAATGTCGATGATCGCAGAAAGTCCGGCATAAGGTAAACCGAAGAAATAGAGGAAGGTAGAGTCCTGACGGAAGTGGTAGGCGTTATCCATATAGTTCATGCCGCACTCATCGTTACCCAAGAACAGCAACAGGCCGGAACCTACGGCCTTTTTCAATGTAGCCCGACGGGCCATATACGTTTCTTTATTAAACATAGCGATATTTTTTTGTTTTGCGAAATCAAAGGTAGCAATTAAAGTGAGAGAATAAACGACGGCTTCGAAAAATTGTGTACTTTTGCGCTTTAAATAAAGTGAAATCAAAACAAAGCAACGAAACAATAAGAAGAAAATGGCAAAAGAGTTGAAAGAACTTACCCCCAGAAGTGTGAATTACTCACAATGGTATCAAGATTTGGTCATTAAGGCAGACTTAGCAGAGAACTCCGCTGTGCGTGGTTGCATGGTGATCAAGCCTTATGGCTATGCGATTTGGGAAAAGATGCAACGCATACTCGATGATAAATTCAAGGAGACAGGCCATGTCAATGCCTACTTCCCCCTGTTGATCCCGAAATCATTCCTCAGCAAAGAGGCGGAGCATGTCGAGGGATTCGCCAAGGAGTGTGCTGTGGTGACGCACTATCGCTTGAAAACCAATCAGGATGGCTCGGGTGTCGTGGTTGATCCCGCCGCTAAATTGGAGGAGGAGTTGATTATCCGACCGACTTCGGAGACCATTATCTGGAATACATACCGCAACTGGATCCAGTCTTACCGCGACCTGCCGATTCTTTGTAATCAGTGGGCCAATGTAATGCGTTGGGAGATGCGTACCCGTCTGTTCCTGCGTACGGCTGAGTTCCTTTGGCAAGAGGGCCACACCGCTCACGCCACCCGTGAGGAGGCCGAGGAGGAGGCAAAGAAAATGCAAAGTGTCTATGCCGACTTCGCCGAGAACTACATGGCAATGCCAGTCATCAAGGGTGTGAAATCAGCCTCTGAGCGTTTCGCCGGGGCACTGGATACCTATACGATCGAGGCGATGATGCAGGATGGCAAGGCGTTGCAGGCTGGTACCTCTCACTTCTTGGGTCAGAACTTCGGCCGGGCGTTCGACGTGACTTTCATTGATAAGGATGGCAAGAGCGATTACGCTTGGGCAACCTCTTGGGGTGTTTCTACCCGTTTGATCGGTGCCTTGATCATGTCGCACTCCGATGATAACGGTTTGGTGCTTCCGCCTCACTTGGCTCCGATTCAGGTGGTGATCGTTCCTATCTATCGCAACGCCGAGCAGTTGGCACAGATCAGCGAGAAGGTGGATGGCATCGTGGCTCGCTTGAAGGCGTTGGGCGTTTCCGTGAAATATGACGATGCGGATAACCGTAAGCCGGGCTGGAAGTTTGCGCAATATGAGTTGAAGGGTGTTCCTGTTCGTTTGGCTATGGGTGGCCGCGACTTGGAGAATGGCACAGTCGAGGTGATGCGTCGTGACACCTTGGAGAAGGAGACCCGTTCTGTCGAGGGCATCGAGGAGTATGTAAAGAACCTGTTGGAGGAGATTCAGGCGAATATCTTCAAGAAGGCATACGACCATCGTCAAGCCAACATCGTCAATGTGGATACCTACGAGGAGTTCAAGGAGCAAATTGAGAAGGGTGTATTCATCATGGCGCATTGGGATGGCACTCCCGAGACCGAGGAACAGATCAAGAACGAAACAAAGGCAACTATCCGTTGCATCCCGTTCGATGGCGATCCGACTCCGGGCAAGTGTATGGTGACAGGCAAACCCTCCGCTCGCCGTGTACTCTTCGCAAGAGCTTACTAAGAAGCAATCAGAGCAATGTTTTTTAGATGAATAATATGGGCCTCCGGGGAAGTGATTCTCCGGGGGCTTTTTTGTTGCTCTTTATTCTCCTTATCACTTATCCTATCTCTGCTCCCAACCAAACTCACTGAAACACCCTTGTTCCTCTAATCGGCGATTAGAGCTCCACCGACTTTGGTTTAGAGCTTCACCGAGTTTGGTATAGAGGAACAGCAGAGTCACTGTAGAGGAGCAGCAGAGGAACGACAGACCTTCGAGAAAATGAGAAAACCACCTCAAAAAAGTATGTTTACATATATTAAACGGCCTCCCATTTGAAATACAGTTTTAGTTACCCAATTTATTTAGACTCAAGTAGTTCATCACTTCATTCTCTGTCAGTCCCAAAATAGAGGCAATGGCAGTCATGTCCATTCCTTTGCTCAGCATTCCTTCAATCGCATTTGAGAGAAGTTTATCCTTCTCACTAATAGCTTTATCTTTCTCAATGAGTGCCTTGCCCTGCTCATCAATGGTCTTACCCTGCTCATCAATGGTCCTCTCCTGTTCATCAATGGTCCTCTCCTGTTCATCAATGGTCTTATCACGAGCCATAATCGCAGTGTCACGATCTTCGATAGCCTTAAAGAACTCGTCTTCCACGTTCATCTCCTGACGCACCTCCGGATTTGAAGCGGCCGAGAGAAGGCGCTTGACTATATATTCCATCTCTGCGTCACCAACGTATTCCTCGTCGTTGATTTCAATGGTCTGCTTATTAGACTCCGTAGTATTGCTTTGGTCAAACACGCTCAGCACCTTCTCTAACCGGTTATTGACACGGCCATGAAGCAATGGAATCTGCACGATGATACTATTATGAATTAGACTCTCCACAAATGGGTTTGGTTCCTCACTCTCCAAGAGGTTGCCATCATAATCGTAGGTATGATGGTTCACATAAATCACCGGAGCATTGATGTCACCCACACGATGGCCAAGGATATAGACCGCAACCATAGGCAGGGCGTGCTTGTCCTTGCTCTCCTCGACAATATTCTCCTTCCGGCTATATTGCGCCCCCAGATACTGTCTAAACCGCAAAGTCTCCGTTTCCAGCCATGTCTTTTGCAATTCGATGAGCACCAGATGCTCATGGCCATCCTCCTCCCGTATGGTTGCCCCGAAGTCGATGCGAAACATAGAGATGCTGTTGCGTGTGGTGTTCACATACTCGTGCGGACGCTGCTCCACCTTCACCACCTTTTTCTTCAGCAGTGCGGACAGCATCGTCCGAGCTATACGCTCATCTTCCATCAAGTATTTGAATACCGAGTCATATATCGGGTTCGCAAGATACAATTTCATGTCAAAACCTCCTTCTCTTTTATTGCCTATGATTTGGGCGCAAAATACGATTTTTCTTGGAATTACACAAAAATTGCCAGAAAAATAGGCCAAGCGAAGTAAAGCCGTTGCAAGCGGATGACAGGAAAACTTTCCAGTTCAACGAGGGATTTCTTCAATGCCGCTGCACTGCCCGTGACTTGTTAAATCATTATTTAACGATTTCTTTCATTGAGTAGGTCATTCCTCCCTTCCTCAGTTGGGCGATATAGCACCCAACTTGGAAAGGAAATGAGGTATATGAAGTTGACGTTCCAAGGATCTTTTGGCCATTCATAGTAAATATGGCCAACTCCTCAAATTCACCGACCACTTGCACTCCATGGGTCGTCATGTTCACAGTGGTACCCATCGTTTCATGAATAGTAGCAGTTGAAGTCACTATATGGCTATAATCAATGTCATTGAGCCACCCTTCTATCAGGCTGTGACAGTTAGAGGTCTGAGCTGAACGAATCCAAAGATTGGGTTCAAGGAATGCACCTTGAGGAATCAAACGTTTGGCATCAGCCACAACATTGCTTATACCACTACTAGCGCTCGACACGATCAACCCAATCTTTTTGCCTGCCATCTCCTTGCCATATTGGAAAAGGAAGGTCTGAAGCGGTGCCGCCATATTGCTCCACCACAGCGGAGCTGCCACGATGACCGTGTCGTAGTCCGACAGATTGCATTTCACGGGGTCGATGGCAGGATATGACGCGGCATCGTCAGGGTTGTTGCGGATGGCAGAAATCAAGACACTGCCAGCGGCATAGTTGTTGGCAGCATAGTCAATGCCCTTTTCTGCTGGTTCGATTCGTATCACATCAGCATCAATCTGCGTGCGCAAATCGCTGACGATAGTATGCACGTTGTTTGTAAAGCTGTAGTAAACCACCAATGTCTTTGCATTCGTGGTGATGGCAGTGAATAATGCTGCCACGATGAAAAATACGCTTGCTTTCATAGGGTGAAATTAGTTTTTATCTGTTCATGATTAATTGTCTATACGCTTTATGAATCGTGCCGGAACACCACCGACAATCGCATTTGCCGGTACATCTTTCGTCACGACAGCTCCCGCAGCCACAACGGCATTATCTCCAATCGTCACCCCTTGCAGAATGGTGGCGTTCGAGCCCACCCATACATTCTTGCCTAACACAATGGGGGCAGGACAAGTCACTTTTCGTCTCTCTGGCGACAATTCATGATTGAGCGTGGCGAACACTACATTATGCCCAATCTGGCATCCATCGCCAAGGGTCACTCCTCCATGATCCTGAAAGTGGCAGCAGGCATTGATGAATACATCCTCGCCCACTGTGATGTTCTTTCCAAAATCCGCATAAAACGGAGGAAACACACGAAACGACCGAGGCACTTGATAGCCAAATAGTTCGGAAAGCAGTTCACGCACCTCATCTGCCGTATGATAAGCACTGTTCAATTAGAATGTAACACGACGGGCTTCTTCGCTCATCTCATACATCAATTGATGTATTTCTTCCGTGTCAAGAGGTTTCCCGGTCTTGACGTATGCCTTGAATGCTTCTATTGTCATAGTATCTAATAAAATTTTTTTTCAATCATGCGAAGTTGCCAAAACAATGACACACTCCTCCTACCATATTAAGAAAATAATTTGAACGGCATTCGATGACATTCACTTGCCAAGCCATGTGCGAATGCTTTTCTCATCGACACGATTCAGCAGGCGCCCCTCCTTCCAGTTCAATGCGGGATAAGATTTCTTCAATGCCGCTGCACTGCCTGTGATCGCACTGCTTCCGGAGGTAGCGAATGGAATGACGGTTTTGCCCTTCAGGTCATGGCTTTCAATGAACGTATTGATGATCCGAGGCGCAAGATTCCACCAGATAGGATAACCGATGAAAATGACATCGTAGTCAGCGATGTTTTCCTTTTTGCCTTTGAGGGCAGGACGCGACTTTGGGTCGTTCATCTCTACCGAGCTACGCGACTGGCTATTGTTCCAGTCAAGATCCGCAGGCGTATAGGATTGCGCAGGCGTGATCGCATAAAGCTCCCCGCCTGTTATTTTCGCCACCTTTTCAGCCGCACGGGCTGTCGTACCAGTAGCCGAGAAATAGGCCACCAGCGTTTTTGAATTTTGCACTTTATTCATACCTTGTTTGTTTTGTGCGCCAGTGGTAGCCACCAAGCCGACCACTGACAAGACAATTAATAAGAATCTATTCATGGGATTTATCACTTTAATTTGCCATACACTTCGTCTGTTACGGGCTCTAACCACTCATTGGAAGCATTCTCACCCTCCACCTCAAAAGCCAGATGCGCAAACCAACTGTCGGCAGCTGCGCCGTGCCAATGTTTCACACCAGCTGGAATGTGGATGACTGTGCCAGGAAGGATCTCTTGTGCGGGCTTTCCCTCCTCTTGATACCAACCTCGTCCAGCCGCACCGATCAGCATCTGTCCACCACCCTTTGTAGCCTTGTGTACATGCCAGTTGTTGCGACATCCCGGCTCAAAGGTGACATTATACACGATCACCTGCTTCGTCGAGATGGGTGCTAAGTAGCTGTTGCCAATAAAATATTTGGCGAACGCACTGTTTGGTTCACCGATAGGGAAAATCATCTCTTGCTGGAAACGTGCCTTGGCATCATCCACAGAAGCATCTTCCGTCCATGCTTTGGGCGACCCGGCAGTCTGTACTATTTTCTGTTGTGCCATAACATGAAAAGTCATTGCTGATAATACGGTAAATAATAAAACTCTTTTCATTTGGAAATGCAATTTAATAGGATTATATTTATTCCATTGTCTCATGAATCATCTTGATTGACCCATGTGAAAGGGTTCTCCAGGCATTAATACATGGATACGTTCCGGATTGAGAACCAATCCTTCGAGACTTTTAGGGTCAGGATTGAACGGCTTCATGTCAGGCGCATCTACTGTTCCCCAATGTGACAAGAGCAGTTGGGCATTGGGATAGGCATTCGCTATCTTGACAGCATTCTCTAAACCAATATGCCAAGAATCATCCGAGAAATCAAAGAAAATCACATCTGGTTCCGGTAGTTTTAAGAAATCTGGCAAGAAGCGTGAATCACCAGGAGCCCAAATCAAACCATCAGGAGTATGAATCAGGAAACCGCAATAATCTTCCATTTTGTATTCTCGCACCTTTCTGAATTCCTCCATCCCATTTTGCCAAGCGTGATCAGCAGGGGTAAGTTTTATGGTTAGGGCACCTATACGGAACGCTTCACCTATATCATGCCCAAAAGAAGGCAGCTCCTCCTTTTTCATCAGTGTGTCCACATAGTGTGTGGAATGGTATTGCCTGCATACCTTTGACATCTCTTTGCAGGATGGAATGCTGAAATGGTCGTTGTCACAATGAGTGATGAGCACAGCATCCAAATGAGGCACCTCCTCAGGTTGAATAGGTGCCTGGATCAGTACAGGTATATCAAATCCTTTCAGCATAGGATCTACCATGAGGCATGTTCCCCTACTATTGATGAGAAAACCTGCGCTTCCCAACCAACGTATCTCCGTATGATCAGTAGGCTCGAAAGCCTCTTTACCAAATGGCTGTACGGAAGCTGGCATAGCTTGTCCACCTTTTGAGTAGGCTATTTGCGTTTGTGCACACAGCGTGTCTTGCTTACTTTGTGCGCCAGTGGTGGCCACCAAGCCGACCACTGACAAGACGATTAATAAGAATCTATTCATGGGATTATTCAATATAGTTATCAATCTTATTAGCGGGATTCAACGGCGTCTGGTCGCAGAGCTGGAGCGACTTGACCATGTGCAGCGTCCCTTGCTTATATTTCTGGAAATGCGCCGAAGCGACATGCGATCGGTAAGCGGCTTGACTGACGTAAGTCTCTAAAATGGTTACAAGAGTTAGATCCTCTTTGTCCTGCACGGCATACATGGTCAGCACGCCGGGCTCTGTGCGCAAAGAGATTTCTCCCACCTCTACGGCATACTGCATATATTCATCGAGATATTGCGGATAGACCTCAATCTTCGACAAACGGACAATGCCGTCGGCTGTCATTGGCT
>OBLI01000261.1_pt1 | contig 57199 bp, 46 predicted proteins | sample 1519701 | NCBI WGS metagenome assembly OBLI01 (sample SAMEA3663005, study PRJEB22513) | pig gut metagenome | biome: pig gut; feature: pig-associated habitat; material: faeces | place: France | collected 2012
AGTCGCTAAGACATGCGGAAGTGTCGGAACTGGCAGACGAGCAAGACTAAGGATCTTGTGATCATTGCGATCGTGTGGGTTCAAGTCCCATCTTCCGCATACTCAATCAAAAGGGTTCATCCAAATGGATGGATCCTTTTGTTTTAGAGCCGAAGCGACGCTGAAAAAGAAGCCTTGTTTCCAAGGCTTCTTTCATTTTACCTATAAATATTTCTTCTCAAAATCTTCAATCTTCATCGGCTTTCCAAAATAATATCCCTGGATCATGCACACCTTCATATCGCACGCCACATCGAGCTGTTTCTTCGTCTCGACGCCCTCCACACACACTTTAACACCGATTGTATTGGCAAGTTCATTGACCATCTTAACAAATGCATCCGAGAAATCATCCTCTCCGAGATGCTCGATAAAGCATCGATCGATCTTGATCACATCGATCGGCATCTCGCGAATATGGTTGAGCGAAGAATATCCGGTTCCGAAATCGTCCAATGCGACCTTGACACCGAGCGCCTTAATCTCACTCAAAATGCGTTTCATATGTTCCATATCGTTAATCGCAAGACTTTCCGTCACTTCCAGTGTCAGATTGCGCGGATTGATCCTTGTATCATCAATCACCTTTTTGATCTTCTTGATGATATCGTTCTGCAACAACTGTACAACCGACAAATTAACATTCACTTTATAATTCGGATGTCCCATATCGTTCCAGTATTTGCAACGCTTCGCTGCCTCCTGCAACACAAACTCACCGATCGGATTGATCAATCCCAAATACTCTGCAAGCGGGATAAAATCTTCCGGACTGACAAAGCCAAGTACACTTGAATTCCATCGTATCAATGCCTCCGCACCGCAGCAAGGCGTTCCGTCCTCCTGTGCGTTGACGATCGGCTGATAATAAACCTCAAATTCCTTGCAGGCATTCATCGCGGCGGTACGCATATTCTTCTCCATATCAAGGCGCCGATAGGTAGATGCCTGATCCTTGTCATTATAATATTCTACACAGTTTTTACCGCGTCGCTTTGCCGTCATAAGTGCCATATCCGCCTTGCGGATAAGGTCGTCGACCGAATTTCCGTCCGTCGGGAAACAAGCGATACCCATACTCATCGTGCAGTAGTAATCTTCGCCTTTTAAGAACCACGGCTTACTGAAAATGGAATCAATATCCCGTAAGATGCGTTCCATCTGCGGATAGACAGCCTCACTGATAATAACGATAAACTCATCGCCACCCATGCGGTAACAGCTGTTCTCAATTCCTTCGATTCGCTGAAGACTGTGCGAGATAGCCTTCAGAAGTACATCACCGTACTGATGCCCCAAACCATCGTTGATATGTTTAAAATCATCCAGATCAATATATAACAATGCGCCCTCGCAATTGACCGCCTGTGCCTTTGCAATATAACGTCCCAAATCCTGCTCACAACGCATACGATTGTACAAGCCGGTCAGGAAGTCATTATTCGCCTGATTTTCAATCTTCTTCTGATACAGCTTTTTATCGGTAATGTCATAAAGCGTACAAAGTCCTACTTTGCGCCCATCCACCCAGTCAATCTCAGTCTTGTGGACATCCAGCCAGCGTTCTTCTTCCACAAAATAGACTTCATCATAATAATGTGTTTTCTTCTCTTCCTCTTCCGCGAATACAATTTCCTCGAGCTTTCCGGCTTTGATCGTGCGCGAAAAGAGATCCTTTAACTTCTGATTGGTATATAGAATCGAGCGTGTATGATAATCCACAACATAAATACCGCATCCTGCATTCTCCAGGATAGCCTCAAGCGAAGCATAGGAACTTGCAAGTGAATTTTTCGCAATCCTCTTAAGCAGAATACTCTGGATAACCCGCTTTACGCCACTGATAAATTTGATATCATCGGATTCCCATACACGAAATGCCTCTTTTTCGAAGAAACCGACATACATCAGCAGATGATCACTGACTTCCAGCGGTTGAAATACCGCAGCAGACAGGTCATTTTCTCTGAAAAAGCGCTCAAACGCTTCCGGCATCATGGAATCCGAAGAAATCATATACGGTTTACCGTTAAAAAACGGAAGCTGTACTTTCTCTTTCTTTTGGAATCCGCTAATCAGAGAATCCTCTTTGTTCTTAACATATTCGCAGATCATATCGGTCGTCTTGTGATCCACATTCTCCCTGATCAGAAAACCGCCGGACAGATCGAGACTCTCGCATGTTTCTCTGAGGATATCTACCGTCAGCTCCGAAAAACCCTCATCCGATTCCAACATACGCACAACTTCCGTCATTGCCTGAGAGCGATGCAACTGATGCTTCATTTCATTCTCGGATTCACGACTCTTCTTCATTGCATCCTGTGCGATCAGCTGATTGATCTTTACCTCAAACAGCTGTGCCGACAGACTTGCCAAAAATTCAGTGGAAGCATAGAAACTCTTCTCTGTTGTCGTCATCATATATTCCGGCAGTTCAACTCCCTCCGGAACGGCATCCCGGAGGATTCCGATCACAACCCAGATAACTTCCACTTTCTCTTCCAGACGTGTTGCAATACTGCACATCTTAATGCATGCCTGCCCCACCTGCTGCTCCAGCATTGTTTCTATCCAATCATGCTCTGCCCGCATGATCAGACTCATATATGCCTGCTTATCCACAAGCGAATGAAGAAAAGATAATTCCTCTCTGCTTCCGTAGGCTTTGGTGATAACCCCTTCCTCACGCCCCAAACATACAAGATACAGATTGTTAGCACGGCAAAACTGATCCTGCAGTTGCTGTAACATTGCAGAATCGATCAATCCATTGTCATACTTTGCAATTCCCTGCTGATATTCCTTTGCCGATTGCGAACCTGAATTTGCCATTACTCTCTAACTCCTATAACCAATAAATAAAAACCCTTTTTATCCTGCATACAGTACTCCTGATGCAGAACGTATTCCTTGCGCAGACGAAGCTGCTTCTTGACGAATCCGACCTCCTGCGTATACATCACAATGATCGCATTCTTACGCAGTATCTCAAGTGCCTTGTCAAAGAACCGTGTATAGAACTGATCCAGTTCCTCTCTGGTCATCTTGCCTCGTACCGGCATATTTGTAACGATTTCATCAAACAGATAGTCATGATGGAAATCGAAAAAATCTCTGTGAATATAATGAATCTGTTCACCCGCAAGCGATGCATTCTCACGCGCCTTATCAATTGCCTCCCCAAAGGTGTCCGTTCCGTATTTGTCCCCCGCCGGGACACGAATATCACGTTCGATCAGCATCGTTCCGACTCCGCAAAACGGATCCATCACCTGTGCGCCCTCTTTCAAATAAGGCGCTGCAAGTTCCATCATTAAAGCCGCAAGAGACGGATGAATGGATACCGAGATTACATTCTTTCTATATGAGAAACGCATATCGCGTAACGTGTAAAACTTCAAGCACGGGAAAAATCTGCCTTCCTTATTCGCGATCAGTCGGAGTTCCACCTCATAATCTCCGACAGAATTGATCAATCGACCCCCTGACAAACGTTCCAGTTCCGATCCCAGACGCTTCGCAAAAGTGCTCTTCTGCTCCAATGTCATCGGAGCCTTACACTCCACACGGAAATAAAAAGGCATATTTTCGTGATGATATTTTTCACACAGGGCGACAAAAGGTTTACACAAAGCCTGTGCAGCTGCCCGTGGCTCACTGTCTGTCAGCTTTCCGCCCTCAATCGGGAAAAGCATCTCCCGATAGGTGCGAACCTGCATCAGTGGCACCAGATCATCGGTCTCAACCATAACGCCAAGCGGATGCACCTTACCGCCGGTCATGCGCCGTACGGTCTCACGACCGTTCTTATTGCAAAACAAAAGTACCCGGTTGTGTGTCTGCTTGCGATCAAACTTATGCTTCGAGATGCCTTCATACCGGATTACAATTTTACGCAACGCACGAAGTTCTTCATCTATATGCTTACGATTTTCCTCTGTGACATCCTCCGCAGCTAATTTTTCAATCTGCTGCTTGATCTGTGGAAGTTTGTCCGCTATATCCATCTGTGACAAAGCATCCAGATACGCACTCTTTACAAAGAGTGTGTTCTCCTTCTCATAAGCATCATACAAAGCCTGTGCGCCGTTCTGATAACTTATATCGCCTAACAGAAGTGCTGCATTCTTGCGCGTCTTGGCATCTTCCTCCGCAAGCAGATCCAGAACAAATGCTTCATGTTCCTGCACAAAGGTGCTCACATGCTCCTTATTGTATGCTTCCTCTGTTCCTGCGCGAAGCTTAGCACGAAGGGCACTAAGATTGCTGCGTACTTCCTTATGTTCCAATAAATCAAGATAGATGGTATCCAAGCATTGACTCCTTATCATTTATATCAATATTTTAAGTGATTTACTCTTCTTTTGCAATTCCATATTTTGCAATATAATCCACCAGATCCGTTTTAAACTGTTCCCACGCCTTAGGGTTTTCCACAAAATACTTCGGACAGTTCTTTCCGGTTACATCGTAGTGGCGGATCACATCATCCACATCCAGATCATACCGTCCCATCAGCCATGTCACAAGCTTAACCAGCGACTGATAGGTGTCATCATTAAATTTTCCGGTTTCATCCTCGATACAGCATTCAATCGAGATGGTATCTTTGTTACGGTTATTCGAGGCATAAGAGATTTCACTGCACGGGATGCACTGCACGATCTCACCGCTTAGTCCGATAACAAAATGACTGCTCGCCGAAGTTTCATGCGTCTCGGCAAGTCCCGCGAAATAATCCCTGTTCTGCCGGGCCGTGGATCCCGGATTCGCGGTATAGTGAACAACAATGCCTTTGACTTCTTTTAACTCCGTTCCCGGGCGGGAGTATTTATTGATCGGAAGAAGTTCCACATCAAGTTCCGGGCGATCTGCAATATAGAGTGTTGATGTAACTTCCTGCGCATTTACCCCGGAAGATACCGCCGGTTTCATCTTGGCTTTCACATACTGCCAGACACCAAATACGAACACTATGATCGCTGCGATCGCTATAATCGATAAAATCACATTATGACGCAATTGTTTTTGTCGTTTTATCTTGCTTAATAAAATTCTTCTCCTTGCTCTCCGTTCCTGATCCGTCACGATTTTCTCTCCCTTGTTTTTTCGCAGCGGTACATCAGAGATATACCGCGTGATTCGTCGTACCCGATTCGAAAAAAACAGATTTTCCGCATCATTTACGCTCAGTATACCATATATCTTTGCAAAGAAAAAGAGTGACGCCTAAGCGCCACCCTTTTGATTCGGTGATTACATAATTTTATGAACCCATCCCTCAGGTCCTTCGATCTCACCCATTTGGATTCCGGTGAGTGTCTCACGAAGCTTCTTGGTATATGGTCCCATCTCTTCCATTCCGCTCGGGAAACAAATCTCCTTACCGTGATCTACGATCTTGCCGATTGGAGAAATAACTGCTGCTGTACCGCAAAGTCCACACTCTGCAAAATCAGGTACCTCAGAGAATTTAACCTGTCTGTGCTCTACCGGCATATGCAGATACTTCTCGGCAACAACCATCAGAGATCTTCTTGTGATAGAAGGTAAGATACTGTCTGACTTTGGTGTTACGAACTTTCCGTCTTTTGTAATGAAGAGGAAGTTTGCTCCACCTGTCTCCTCAACATAAGTTCTTGTTGCAGGATCAAGATAAAGGTTCTCGGCAAATCCCTGCTTATGTGCATCTACGATGGCATGTAAGCTCATTGCATAGTTCAGACCAGCCTTAATGTGGCCTGTTCCGTGAGGTGCCGCACGGTCGAAATCCGATACACGGATTGTAATAGGCTTAGCGCCACCCTTGAAGTATGGTCCAACCGGTGTAACTAAAATACGGAACTGATACTCATCCGCCGGCTTAACACCGATAACAGCGTTTGTTGCGATCATATACGGACGAATGTAAAGAGTTGCTCCTGATCCAAATGGCGGAACCCAGGCTGCGTTTGCCTTAACAACCTGCTCTACAGCCTCTACGAAACGATCCTCCGGGAATACCGGCATCTCAAGTCTCTCGCATGAGTCTTTCATTCTTGCTGCGTTTAAGTCCGGGCGGAAGCATACGATATGTCCGTCCTCTGTTGTGTAAGCCTTAAGTCCTTCAAAACAAGACTGTGAGTACTGGAATACTCCGGCACACTCATTCAATGTGACGTTGGCATCGGTAACAATTGCTCCATCATCCCATTTGCCGTCTTTGTAATTGGATACGTAACGGTAATCTGTTTGCATGTAGCCAAATCCTAAATTGGCCCAGTCAAGATTTTTCTTTTCCATCTTAATTCTCCTCCGTTTCTTTGGAACATCAGCATCCAAACTGCCTGTCGGCAACGGCTGATGCTACATGTTAAGTTTTCAGAGAAAGCTTAACACAAATTACGAATCCAGCAATCTATAACTTAGTGTTATGAAACACTGGGTTGGCTATTAATTGCAATCATTTTAGTACAATAAAAAACATTTGTCTATAGTTCAGAAAAAATTTTACTATTGAAAATATTTATAGTTTATATAACCTCTAAAGCATAACTTTTGATTTTTCCTTACTGCGCTCAATCACTTTATTGAGTCTGCGAAGCGGAACCGCCACGACAAGTCCGATAAAAAGCGATATTAAAATATAGATTCCAAGTGCACGCAGATCCATCCAGTAATCGTTTTTATACAATCCTCCGACACATTCCCGGAGCGCATTCATGCAGTATGTAAACGGTAAAAACTTATAAATCATCTGATAGACTTCCGGAAGTACCTCAATCGGGAACGTTCCTCCTGCTCCCGCTACCTGGATAACCATCACGATGACAGCCACAGCCTCTCCGACATTTCCCATTGCAACGGTCAGTGAGTAGATCAGAAGCGTGAATACAAAGCTGCTCGCAGCCGATGCCAGCCAGAATAAAAACGGATGCGGGCACTGGATATCCACATAGAAGAGATCCCCCAGTACGGTGATCGCAGTCTGTGCCTGTCCGATCAGAAAGAATGTAATATACCGCCCGAAGTACGCCTGCCACGGGCGAACCTTAAGATTCTCGACCGGTGCAACTTTGACGTGAATTAAGGCAACGAGAATAAGCGCGCCTACCCATATCGCAAGCACCGTGTAAAACGGAGCCATCGCAGAACCGTATGTTTCAATCGGATAGACCGCCTTTGTCTCCATCGACACCGGTGAAGCCATAAAAGAAGCCATCAGTGTCGGATCGTTTTTCAGCAGATCCATCATCTCATTGTACTGCTCATCCCCCGAGAGTGCCCGCAGACTCTTACTGAGTTTGCGGATATCCGACTGCAGAGAAACAATGTAGTCTTTTGTTGCGGTAATATCATCCGTTCCGGAATCCAGTGTTGTCTGATAAGATTCCAGCGCCCGATCGATCGTTCCGAAACTGCTTTCGATATTGTTTAGCATCTTTCCGGTCTGGATTAATGCCTGCTCCATACGAAGCACGGATCTGCTCACATCCGGCTGTACCTGATACTGATAGGTATTGCGGATTTTCCTGATACTGTTCTTACAGTCTTTGATATCTGCCTTAATCGTTCTCTTAAGATGCTTTAAGGACTGTGCTGTCACGTTTGCATCCTTCTTAAATGCCGTCAGATCCGTATTCAGTTGCTTGAAGCTTTTATCAACCGCCGATACATATTGATCCGTCTCACCAAAGATATCTTTGAGCACCGAGGTTGTGGATTTGCTCATTGTCTTAGCCGTATCCACCTGATTTCTGATGGAATCGAAAGAATCTCCTACCGTCAATGTATCCATCTGATCCGACAGGAGTGTCAGATCCTGTTCCACCGAATCCAGGCTGATTCCAATCAGCGAAGAAACTGTATCCGCCGTCTGTGCACCGGAAAGCACACTCGATTGCATATTTGACACCGAATCCTGACTGCTGTCAAAAATTCCCTGTGTATTAATAAGAAGTGACTGTGCAGATTCTGCCAGATCCGATGCGGAAGCAGTAACCAGTGAAAATGTATTCAGAATATTCACATACGTCTGAAGACTGCTGTCCAACTCATCGAGCTGATCCGCGGTAGACACAACAATGTCGACTCCGTTCTCATCGTTTTCGGCAAGAATCTTACCGGACTCCGTCAACACCTCTGTCAATGTACTGATGACTTTCTGATTCACCTGCTCCTGTACAGCCGTCTTTGCTTTCCCCGTTATCTTGGTGGCAATCGCATTTTTCTTACTGTTCTCATAATAAGCGATCGTCGGATTTTTCGGTTCTCCTCCGAGGAAACTGATAAAATCTGTTGTAAACGACTCCGGCACGATCAGTGCCGCATAATAGTCGCCGCTATTAACCCCTTCTAATGCCTCATCCTTCGACGCAGTAAATACCCATCCGATCGTCGTATTTTCTTTTAATCCGGTAATTACTTCATCTCCCACATTCAAAGAGAGACTTCCGATTTCCACACCTGAATCCTGCGAACAGACCGCGACTTTCATCTGCGACGTTGCCGAAGTGCCGTACGGATCCCAGTTTGACATAATATTGAACCATGCATACAACGCCGGTATGATCGAAAGCCCCATGATGATGACGATTGCCACCACATTCGAACGAAGCCTTTTGACATCGGAAAGAAAAACTCTAAATATTGTGATCATCCGTTTTTCCTCCTTCCGGGTGCAACAATTCCCTGGCGGAATTTGTCACCTTGTCCACTGTCGATTCAAGCTTGTCGACTTTTTCCTCAAACCGGTCAACCGATTCGTTAAATCGATCCATATCGATCAGGCTGCCAACCGGAGCATGCTTTCTGCCCTCTAATTTATTCATCTGCTTCTGCAGATTGTAGTCCATATATTCTACTGTGATCAGATAGATTGCCAGTGCAAAAAGGCTTACGATCCAAAGCACAAGAAAAATAATCTTTGAGCTATCCGTCACAAATAACAGAAATAAGAATACTGCCGGAATAATATAAATGCACCTTAGACCGATCCTGATGCGCTTCTGATTTTTTTCATGATTCTTTTGCTGGAAACGGACAACCATATGATAGAGGTTTTCCATCTTCTCCAATTTTTCCTTTTCTGTTTCCATATTACATCATCCTCGTGTCTTCCATACGCTTCTCAATAAAGTGATTTAATCCCATAAACGGAATGCGGATCCAAAGTCCGATGATCAGTGATGCCGCACAGAAGATCAGCAGCTTGAGCAGATCGATCACCAGATCCTGGTGATACATTCCTCCGATACATTCACGCATCGCATTGATTGCATACGGAAACGGGAAGAAAATATAGACCGCCCTAAAAAACGACGGCAAAGCCTCAATCGGATATGTTCCGCCGGATCCCGCAATCTGAATGACCATGACGACGACCGCCACTGCCTTACCGATATCCCCAAATGAGATTGTGAGGGAATAGATCAGAAGCGAGAACGTAAGACTTGTCACTGCTGCCACCAGAAACATAGCTGCCGGATACTTACACTGCACTCCAAATATATACAGATCTCCGATCACAATGATCATCGCCTGAAGTTCCGATAAAAGCAGGAACAAAAGATATCTTCCGAAATAATACTCGTGCGGCCTGACATGCGGGAAATCATTTTTATCCACATGAACCTTTAAGATCGAAACAAGGATCGTCATTCCGACCCATATTGCCAGCACGGTGTAAAAAGGCGCTACCCCGGAACCGTAATTTGCGATTTCATAGACATAATGTTCCTCGACCTTAACCGGTTGTGAAAAGAAATCTGCATACATATCCGGATTGCCTGCAAGCAGATTCATGATAATATCAAGCTGTTCGCTGTTTGAAGCGGACTTGATCTGTTCCAACACATTTGAAATCTTATCATTTGCCTTCTGCAAAACACCCTGAAGCTGTGTCAGACTACTATTTACCGTCCCAAGCGTTGTGTCCACACCGTCAAAAATATCTTTCATTCCATCGAGTGTACCACTTAAATTATCAAGAATCTTCTCCGTAGAATCGAGCACCGATTCCATATTCGTAAGCAATTCTTCAACCTGTGGCGTAATCTGACCGGTAAACATGGAACTGATATTACCGATCGTTGTCGAATAATTTTCCAGCGTCTGCTGCATAGAATCGATTGCCTGCTTTGTATCCGAGGCATCCTGTTCCACATTTTCGGACTGCGCGACCGTATCTGCAAGTGCCTGAATCTTCTGCACCGTTGTGATCGTGTTACTTAAAGCATTTGTATTTCCCTGCACCTTCTTCAGATAGTTCTCCAGATTGGCAAGCTTTCCCGACAGATCCGTTGCATCTTTTTGAATTGTCTGCACATCTTTCGTCAAGGTAGCAATCTGATCATCCAGCTTTGCTTCTGTGATATCGGAGGAAATAGAATCAATCGATTTCTTGATCTCTCCAATCGTCAATTCCACTTTTTGCGAGAATGTTGCAAACGAAGTCTCTGTTGTCGCAAGACTTGCCTTACCGTCTTCCATGCTCTCCTTGCCGGATGCGATCATATCCTGACTTGCGGCAAGATTCTCATTCGTCTCACCGGCCGCCTCCGTAAGCAGATCATTTCCTTTCATAAAAGATGTGATCATTTTATCATAATCGTTCAGATATCCCTGTACGGTTGTCAGCTTCTCTACAAAAACATCCACAGCATCTTCTTTACTCAGTTCTCCCTGCAGGCTGTTCGTCTCCGTAAATATCTTTTCTGTCACAACCTTGACAAATGACTGATTGATCGTTGACTGCAACGTGGATACTGCCGTATCCGTAATCTTTGTCGCTACGGCATTCTTCTTTTCATTTTCATAATAGGTAATCTTGGGATTTTCAATATTATCGGCCAAAGCATGATACATGCTATAAGAGAAATCGGAGCCGATCACGACTGCCGCGTAACAGTCTCCCGACTTCACGCGGTCCACGGCATTCTTCTTTGAATCGGTAAACACCCAGCCGATATTGTCTTTTTGTTTGAGTTGTTCGACAATCTCTGCTCCCATATTCGCCGGATTGCCATCCAGATCCATGCATCCCTCATCCAGATTGCTGACCGCAATACGAATATTGCCGGTACTAGCGTACGGATCCCAGTTCGCATAGATATTAAACCATGCGTAGAACGCCGGCAGAAGACATAAGCCCACGGCGATCACCAGCGCAAAAAAGTTATGAAGCAGACCTCGCATGTCCGCAGCAAAGATTCGTCGTATGTTTTTCATCACTATTCTCCCTAATCATCCCCCAACAGTGCTTACGCTCATTATACCTTATTTCAATCATCCAACGCAAGAATCCGCATGACTTCCTGTGTGAGTTCTTCCCCGCGATCCTTAAGCAAAAGCAGGCGGTTGTACTTATAATAATCCTCGTTACCGCACTCGCTGACAAACTTTAAGCTATAATAGCCTGCGGACAATTCCGATAAGAAAATGACAAGTTCCTGTCCCTCGCCAAATACGCGGCTTAAGAAATCAAACGCGTTCGACAGATGTCTTCCGGTATCCGCGATCTGTGTCTGTCGTAAATTCTCCTGCTCATCAAAATACTGTTTTACCAATCCGAAATCCGAACGTGCATCTCCGCTTCCCGCCTCTGTCACAAGACGGACGCAGGCATCAAACGCTTTTTGCAGGTCATGTGCGGTACGGAGTTCCTCGCGTGATAAGAGGTTGGCTTTCTTCCTGTGTGCAGTCATTGTCTCGTGCGACTCACTCTGGCGCTCCAGTAATTCTTTGGCACTGTCTTTGCCTTCCTTTAAGTCAATACGCAGATAACCAAGCTGCGCAAGAAATTCTTTTTGCGCATTTTCCCATCTTGCATAAGTAACAAACTCCTGGCTTAAAGCATCAAGAAGCAGTCCGATCAGGCTCAATTTCTCGTCAAACGGCGCATTCTGGATTGCAAGAACATCCTCCGGGAACTCTCCTTCAAGAAGCTCCGGGATGCGATAAATCTGATTATACTTTTGGTACAGTTCATAGTAGACCGCAAAGTCACGCGCAATCTCGGGATCCTGCAGATACTGCACAACAAAATCATAATTGATCGGCAATCCCTGCTGCTCGTATACCTTCATAACAACCGACAGATCCTCCCAGCCTCGTGCCGTCACGAAACGCTTGCCGTCCACATCCGATACGATCGAGTAGAAATTCTTTTTCTTGATCTCAAGATATGCAAGGATGGCACCATGGATCTGCGCATGATATGCATACTCTTTCCATGCCGCGAAATCTTCCTCGATGTAAATACGCTTCACACGGTCATACGTTACGATATCAAAATCACGCACCGACTTATTGTATTCCGGCGGATTGCCAGCTGTCACAATGATAAAGCCATCCGGCACACGGTGATTTCCGAATGTTTTATATTGAAGGAACTGTAACATGGTCGGGGCAAGTGTCTCCGACACGCAGTTGATCTCATCGAGAAACAGGATTCCTTCCTTGATACCGCTCTCCTCGATCCGGTCATGGATGGACGCGATGATCTCGCTCATCGTATATTCCGTTACCGAGACTTCCTCATCCCCATACTTCTTATTCGAAATAAAAGGCAGACCGATCGCACTCTGTCTTGTGTGATGTGTGATCGTGTAAGACACGAGATTGATACCACACTCACGCGCCGCCTGCTCCATGATTGCCGTCTTTCCGATTCCCGGCGGTCCGATTAATAAAAGCGGTCTCTGTCTCTCAACCGGAATCACATATTCCCCCGTATCGTCCTTTGCCAGATAGGCATGAACGGTGTTCACAATCTCCTGTTTTGCCTGTTTGATGTTCATTGTTGTACTCCTTATTCTATGTTACCTGCGTCTTACCTGTATATCGTAAGACACTGTTTTTGGTGTTCCTCTTGTTACACCTGTTGATTTTTCATGTCGGAGTCGCTTCGAGATACAGCTTCACCGCCCAGTCCGGTACCTTGCGTTCCTCCCACTCCTCGTCTCCGTAGAAGACGAATACCGTCTCATAGTCCGTCGGCTTCTTGGGATACTCACCGAAACCGTCCGTAAAATACATCAGTCCTTTAAGCTGCTTTAACTCGCCACGCTTCCGCAGCGTTTCCACATAATCAAAGACCGGACGAAAATCTGTTCCGTATCCGCCCTCCACATGAAAACCGTCTGCATAGGCATTCATCTCATCCAGATTCGTAATACGCACATCGCGCTGAATCTGATTATCACATTCGATAATACGAATATTGACCTTGTGGAAAAAAGATTCCTGTTGCTTTAATATTGCCCCTGTCTCATTGATAAACTGCTGCACAAGCTTGTCCCTGCATGATGCAGATGTATCGATCGCGATCACCAATTCCTCAACCTTCTTCGCCTCGCGGTACTCGTTCTCCTCAATGAGCGGCATATTTCCATACATCTGTAGTCCGTACATATAGAATCCGTAATCGAATGAATCCATATCCACCGAAACTTCCTCGCGCACGACCGCAAACTTCTTGAGATATTTCTTGTAACTTTTGCGCTCCCTGTTCTGCATCTGTAGCATCCATGCCAGCTTTCCGGCATCTTCCGCCGCATCCTTAGCATAGGTCTCCATATCGCTTTCGATGCGCTTCGCGTTCTCCTTCCACTCCTCTTCCTTCGGATCCATCGATCCCATCGGCGTGGTATCCTGCTGCTTCTCACCGGCCGGTTGCTGCTCGCTGTCCGACTCGTTGCTCTCGTTCTCCATCGGAGTCTTCGGGTTCTTGTCATCCTCATCCTCCGGTGGCTGCATCCGCTCCCAAAAACTGTGATCACACATTGCAAATTCCTGCCGGAGTGATTCTTCCAGATACGGATCGCGTTTTCTTAATATGAAATAGTGGTACAGCTTCTCCGCCGTCAGCACCTTCAGTTCCGCCGTCAGCTTCTCGTACCACTGCTGCCGAAAATCCGATGTCACACGCAGAATGCTCGGATACTCCATCGAATCCACAACCGACTCCACCGCGATATCACAGCACAGATCCCACAGTTCGCTGTCCTCATGCTCCTTCGCGGAGAACATATGCCGGAACAGACAATGCATCAGCATATGCATGTACGCACGGTTCAACAGTTCCGGTCGCTCAATGTAAGTATGCAACAGATAGGTCGGGTTGAACCGGATAAATGCCGCATCCGTACCGACGGTACGCGTTGAAAGATCCATCTTAAATCCAAGCGAACCCAAAGCCGGCCCCATAAAGCGCATTGACAGATATAACTCGGTTCGAACGCTGTTCAATATTTTATTTCCTGTTGTTTCTAACTCAATTCTTGTCTTCATCGTTTCCGCATATTCTTTCAATGATCTACCAGTCATCAAGCGTCATCTTCACGGCCTGCTGATGTGCCGCAAAATGCTGCCTCTGATACTCCATCAGTATCGCCGTAATCGCACTTAATTTCTTGTCCGCCGCTTCATACAGACCGTCCTCTAACGCATCCTTCGTGATCAGACACTCCTCGCACAGATAACGGATTTCTTCGTCGCACTCCTGCTCGATCAATTTCAGCAGTACAACGCGTGCATTCTGCTCCAGATACTGCGCATACTGTTCCTTCGCGGCATCTTCCAGCTCGATTGGATAACGAAGCCGGTTGAGCGCCACCATAATCGCAGCCTCGTAATCATCGCTGATCACATGCGAAAAAAGCTTGTCATACATAAGCAGATCCACGCCTTTTCGCGTGACACACTCACGATACGGATAGCCGCTGCCCTCTATCTTATGATGTAGCACGCGCGCCTCCACGTCCTCCACAAAATCATACACATATGCCGGGAATGTCAGCCGCAGCCCGATCGGTTCTACTGTAAAAGTAAGTCGGCGGTCATTGTCCGCAAGCAGTTCCTTCATAACCGAGAAACTGTCACGCTCCTGATGCAGTGTGATCTCGGACAGACTCTGACACTGCTTGATCACACCGTCATAATAGTCCTCCACGCCATCATGCAGGCTTATACTGCGCAGATTCTTGCAGTTATAGAACACATAACGACCAAGCGTATCGATCGTTGCAGGAAGTTCCACACTGAAGAGGTCCTCCCTCCCCGAAAAAGCGCTTTTTCCGATGCTTCGCACCGGAAGATCTTCTATGATTGCCGGGACGGATAAGTGGCGTATCGTACCTTCGTACCCGGTGATTTCTATGTATTCCTGACCTTTACGGTCTTTTTTATGTTCATATAAATAGGACATCTGTATCTATCTTGCTTTCCTCTTCATATTTTATAAGGTCAAATTTCATGGTAATAGATTGCTTCCAGCTCTCCAATGAAATATAACGACCCGAGTGCGATCGTCTTCTCGCCCTCCTTCGGAAGCGTAAGCACGTCCGCAACCCGCTCGATACTTCTCGCCGGAACCCCGTGATTTCTTATATCCTCTGCCAAACTTTCCGCCTGCAGCGCGCGGCTGCTCTCCGGCGTTACCGTCACAAAATCGATGGCGAGAGGAAGCAGTTCCTCGATCATCTTCTCATAATCCTTATCTGCCATCACGCCCATCACAAAATGAAACTTTTCATTCGGATAAAGCTGTCTTAAGCTCTCTGCCAGAGCATGGATTCCGTTACTGTTGTGCGCACCGTCCACCATCAAAAAAGGATCTTTGCTCAACAGTTCCATGCGTCCCTTCCATACCGCCGTATGGATTCCGTTTTCGATCGCAGCCTCTGCTTTGGCAGGATCCGTTTTGGTCTGTGCAAAGAAGCTTCTTGCCGCAAGCATCGCTGCCGCGCCGTTTTCCAACTGATAGGCTCCGGTAAGTCCCGGCCGCATCGCTGCCACCTGCTGCATATCCGGCTCACCCACAAGCGTTCCCAGATGCTGCTGCAGTACTGCAAGTGCCTCATCATCCTGCGGTGCAAAGATGGCCGGTACATTTTCTTTTAAGATGCCTGCTTTTTCCGATGCGATCTCCGTCAACGTGTTCCCGAGAATTGCCATATGATCGTAACCGATCCTTGTGATGACTGCAACCATCGGATTGCCAAGCGCATTGGTTGAGTCGAGTCTTCCGCCGAGTCCCGTCTCCATGACTGCGACATCACAGCCACACTCTTTAAAATACAGTACCGCCATCACCAGACAGTAGTCAAACATCGTCGGTGTCACGCCGAAATCCATCGCAAGAAGTTCATTTCCGATTCGCGTTACCGCATCCTTCGGGATCATCTGCTGACCGACCGTGATGCGTTCCTCAAAATGGATCAGGTGCGGCGACGTAAAGCAGCCGCATTTCAGACCTGCCTGCGTAAATATATTCGTCAGAAACGCACAGGTGGAACCTTTGCCGTTCGTTCCCGCAACGTGAATAAAGCGAAGACCCTCCTGTGGATTGCCAAGTGCCGCAAGCATACGTCTGGTCACTTCCACTCCCGGCAGGTTGCCGAACCTTCTGCTGTTCTCGATTTTATCTATAACTTCCTTGTATGTATACATTTTTCCTCTTTTGTTGCTATAATTTCTATTGTATTTTTTGAAAATGTGATATTCTTCTCATAAGAAATGAGTTTTACGATCGTACAGCTATTGCTCAAGCGGCTTGCTCGTTTCTTTTTTTATTCTAAGTATATCATACCAAAAAACAGGGTCAATGTATAACTTCTCTTGTTATACATTGACCCTGTTTTACAGTTACCTTATTAAGTGTTTGAGTTGGTTGAGATACCAATCTCCAAAGCCAAAGGTCACGGCATCGGCGTGCAAAGTATGATCTCCGTTGTATGACTTCTATACTGCCATAATCAGACCACCGTCATTGGCGTACATGCTGGACACACCAGCAGTATTGACGATTACGATCTTTTTGAATTTAGCAACTTTCTCGATAGCTTCTTTGACAAACTGTGCACGCTCCGGGCAGTTGCAATGTGCGATTGCAAGAACACGGTTCTCACAGTTCTTCGTCACTTTGAGCATATCTTCTACCATCTTATTTAATGCCTTCTTCATTCCACGCGCCTGGCCCAGCTGCTGGATCATACCTTCCTTTGTTGATCCCATAACCGGCTTGATATTGAGTGTGTTTGCAACCAATGCCTTCAGATTACTTAAACGTCCGGCTTTGCGAAGCGTCTCAAGTGTCTCAAGTACAAAGAACGTATTCATAGAAGAAATATATTCTTCAACATGATCTACCACTTCGTCAAAAGAAGCTCCACTCTCTTCCATCTCCTGAATCTTAAAACCGATCAGCGTCTCTCCGATCGATGCAGACTTGGAATTAAATACATGAATCTGTTTGTCTTCCTCATGTTCCTCATTGTATAATTGCGCCGCAAGTACCGCACTATTATAGGAACCACTCAGTTTTCCGGACAGCGTAACCACATACACATGCCCCGCCTCTCCTTCAAAAGCATTCATATAACGCTCCGGAGAAGGACACGCTGATTTCGGACTGTGAATGCAACTCTTCACGCGCCGCAAAAAATCCTTTTGGTCAAAGGTCTCATCATCTGTAATATGATGTCCGTCTACTTCAATCTCAAGCGGGACGTTACAAAAATGTCCGTCACTTTTTAATTCTTCCGGTAATTCACCGCAACTGTCAATTACGATCTTATACATATGTCATCCTCTTTTCTATGATGCTGATTTATATGTTTACAAAAACTTTAATAAAGGTTATTTTATTCCATAACAAGTAGTTTTTAATACTACGTTGATATACTACCATCATTTTATGCTTTTGAAAAGAGGAAATTCACTTTTTTTATAGATTTCATAATTTTTTCATAAAGTCATCTGTTTTCAGACATAAAATATCTCACAGCATCGGCAAGGGAACGCATATCCGCTTCTCCCATCAGTTCTCTTGCGGAATGCATCGCAAGCAGCGGGATTCCGATATCAACCGTCTTTACCGGAAGAAGTGTCGATGCAACGGAACCTAACGTACCGCCTCCTCGCACATCCGAGCGATTCACAAAAATCTGATAAGGGATTTTATTGGCATCGCAAATCTGTCTGAGGATGGATACCGCCTCTGCATCCGTAGCATACGACTGGGAGCAGGCTTCCTTGATGCAGAAACCATCGCCCATAATCGGCTGATTCGTAATGTCCATCTTGCCCTTGTGGTTCGGATGCATCGCATGTGCTACATCGACCGAAAGGAGCATCGCATCGTAAAGCATACATTCGGTCTGTTCCTCATTCAGTCCAAGACCTTTTGCAATCCTTCTTGTCATATCATGAAGCAGGATGGAAGCCGCGCCCTGCTTACTCGTATTGCCGATTTCCTCATGATCAAAAAGCGCGATCAGGTTAATGCCTTTTTCACGGTCAGCCTTCATGATTGCCTCGAGAAGAGCCGCAACCGATGTCTGATTGTCAAGTCTCGGTGCAGAAAGCATCGTCTCCTCAATTCCGACATACATTGGCTCCTCAATGCAATAAGTTCCAAGTTCAAAGTCCAGGATATCTTCCTTAGCTACCTGAAGCTCACTTGCCAGAAATTCTATGAAATATTCACTGCTTTGCTGCTCCTTGGGCAACATATCCACGATTGGCATCAGATCGGTCTGGTTATGGATCTCCACCCCCTTATTCACATCGCGATTCATATGGATGGCAAGATTCGGGATTGTAAGAATCGGCTTATCCGAACGATACAAAATGGTTCGCGGTGCAAACACATCCTCACTTCGGACAACCACACGTCCCGCCACACCGAGCGGACGGTCAAACCATGTATTAAGAATTGGTCCGCCATATACTTCCACATTAATCTGTGCATAACGGTTCGTTACAAAATCCGCATGTGGCTTAATTCTCATACACGGATAATCGGTATGTGCTGCTGCCATGCGAAGCATATCTTTTGCACGAAACTTTTCTCCCACGGTAAATGCATAGAGTGTTGTTCCATGGTGATTCATCACATACTTTCCGCCCGGCACAAGTGACCACGGCTCATTATAACGGATCTCCTCAAACCCTTCCGCCTTTAATACTTCAAGGGAATGTGCCACACAGTGAAATGGGGATACGCCCGCATTCAGCACATCTATTAAAAATTGTTCTTTCATTTTGTTTCCTCTCTTTTCTTTGTTGCCTAAACCGTACATACTCAGAAAATCTACGATTTACCTACGCACATCTTACCACAGTTTTATTCGATATCCAACTCCACCATTCATAAATGATTTGCTTTTCTGGATCAAATTGTATATTATAAATTGGTGTAATAAATATCTGTCATATGAATGACATAGCGATTGAATAAATAGTATCAAACATATAACGATAACAGAGGAGTTTACATAAGCAATGGAATTATGGGATATTTACGATAAAAACAAAGTGCGCACAGGACGCACAATGGAGCGTAATCACTTTAATCTTGCAGATGATGAATACCATCTGACGGTACTCGGTGTCATCATGCGACCGGACGGACGTTTTCTGATCACCAAGCGTGTCATGACCAAAGCCTGGGCTCCGGGATGGTGGGAAGTATCCGGCGGTGCTGCACAGGCAGGCGAGGAATCCGAAGATGCGGTAAGACGCGAAGTTCTTGAAGAAACGGGACTCGATGTCCGCAATGCCACCAGTGGCGGATACATGTTTTCCTATAAGCGCGAAAATCCGGGCGAAGGTGATAACTACTTTGTAGATATCTATCGTTATGTCATGGACATTGACGAGAAAGACATCCACCTTCAGGAAATTGAGACGGATGGTTTTAAGTTTGCTACGGCGGAGGAAATCAAAGAATTGGCAGATCAGGGAATTTTCCTTCACTATGACAGTATCTGCAAAGTATTTTCTTAAATGCAATGAGCTTTTCTATATATGTGTCAGATAACATGATCCTGACATTAAATTCATAAATCTGAACCAAAAAAGACAACCGAATCATCGGTTGTCTTTTCTGAATCGTTGAATCCAATATCTTAATCTAAAACAAAAGAAAAAGGTACATAGAAACTAGATTGTGTGGCAATTATTTCACAACGACTACGTTGACTGCCTGTGGACCCTTAGCACCATCAGTAATATCGAACTCTACTGCAGCGCCTTCTTCGAGAGACTTGAATCCCTCCATGTTAAGTCCTGAGTAATGTACGAATACATCATGTCCGTCTTCAGCGGTGATGAATCCGTAACCCTTCTGGTTATTGAACCATTTTACTGTACCTTTGTTCATCGAAAGTACCTCCAATATATTTGTGTTGCCCTGCAACTATGCTTAGAATAGCATAACAGTTTAGAAAAGTAAAGCGACAAATTAAAGTTCTTCAAAGGCAATCTCGTGCTGCTTTAAAAACTGTCGGACCAGCCTGTCCCATTCATTATCAAGCGTTCTATCGACCGAGAAAATATTGTATGAGATACCGGTCGTCAAAGACAACAACTGATTCTGATAACGAATGTTCAAAAACACGCCTGTAATATCATTCCCCGTAAAGTTACTGTGTATACTGGAAAGTGTCCGTTCCAGATTCTTCGGGGACAACATCAGTACAAACTTGAATGCCGATGGTGTTTTTTTTCCCTTGATCAGATCAAAACACTGTGTCCTCAGCATCGCGTACGGCAGGCAGCTGCAATCCGCAATACCGAGTTCTTCCAATTCTTCTGTCGAATAAAATCCCTTATTAATGTGTCCGTCGATTACATAAGAAGCCGCAGATGTAATGACACCTTCCTGCAACAGAAAATGATCAAATATCTCACTTCGCAGCAGCTTATTCATAAAATCCTTGATATCCGTGAGTTCTAATGCGAGCATGAAATTCCCCCCGTGTGAAACATCAGCCTTACCGCATCCTCTCCATACAAAGGCATATAAGGATCAGCCGATGCCATATATCCATTCATCAACTATCCTTATATTATCATAGGACTCTTGAAGAAGTAAACAGTTTATACCTGATGCTCAGTCATATGCTTTCTGTACCACTTCGGCATCAGTGTATTCTGACATCGCTCATTGTGCCGAGGTTTGATCTCCATCGTCGCATAATACTGCTTCCATAATTCCACAAAATAATCCGGCCGGCTTTCCGGGATCTCAAGTTCCTGCCCCTCGACCAGCACACATGCATGCAGCTTCTCATGTACGACTGCAAGCTTTCTGTTATTGTCATATATAATAAAATTTTCATTTGGAAACCGATCCGCAAAATAATCCATCATAAGCGGAACCAGATTACACTTCGGTTCCACCTGTGCAAGAAGAACCGCTCCTGTCCGCGAATCCGTATCGCCTACCTCCTCAAAACGGAGAAATCCATAAAACTTATCGATCTCATTGTTCACTTTGCGTGCAAGTTCCATCACACGCATCACATACGGATCCGACAAATGATCCGCAATACTATGCCCGCTCCCAAACGCCCGCACCAGATACCCAAGCACGACACTGGCACGCTCCTCATCAAAGTGACATAATGCCTCAAGGAGTGTCTCATATACCGAATATCCCAATCGTCTCTGGATCGTCTGTACCGTTTTCTCCACCTTAATCGGATCCTTTGCGACCGCAAGTTCCGTTGAAAAAAGAGTCAGATTTCCTTCTCCGATTGCAATCTTAATACTGTCCGTATAGGGACGCTCTATCTGATTCTTATAGACAAACGCATCATAGATCGCGGTAAAGATTCCATCTAAAGAATCCTCGCAGCGCAATGTCAGTTCACGACTCATTCTATCCACCTTCTTTCCACTCTGGCCTTTCCCGATCAACATGGAATCATAATTCACATCATCCGGTTCTCCAACCACTTTCTTACTGTGCAATCCCCATCTGCCCCATATAGTCCTGTAACGTCATCTGCTCATAGCCCACGCTCGTTCCGTCGGAAAGCAGCATCTGTGCAGGCTTCTCATTATAAATCAGATGCCTTGTTATATATCCTTCCTCAATCTTCGTCGGGTACATCATTCTTCCCTTGCAAGTAATAAAATACACGGCTCGTTTCAATACAACGCCCATCTTCTTAATGTCGGAAAAATCAAGCTGCGCAAACCGTCTGGCAGCAAGGATCCGCTTCGCACTCTTCGTTCCGATTCCCGGCACACGAAGAAGCGTATAGTAATCCGCTTTATTGATCTCCACCGGAAACTGTTCCAAGTGGTGCACCGCCCAGTCACACTTCGGGTCAATCAGTTCATTGAAATTCGGATGCTTTTCCGAGAGCAGTTCGTCCGTCTGAAACCCGTAAAAACGAAGGAGAAAATCCGCCTGATAAAGCCTATGCTCGCGCAGAAGCGGAGGTCCGTCCGACGTATCCGGCAGCGCACTGTCCTGATTGACATTGATAAAAGCGGAATAGAACACCCGCTTCATCGCAAATCTCTGATACAGAGCTTCCGATACCGCCATAATCTGATAGTCCGTTTCTCCAGTTGCCCCAATGATCATCTGCGTACTCTGTCCGGCCGGTACAAAATACCGGTCCGGATGTGCCAATCCCACTTGTGTCTGCGGAACCGTCCGCAACTTCCAGTGTTTCTCAGCAACCTGATCCGCCTTCTTCTGTGCAATCGCAGCGACCCCCTGCTGATAATCGATCAACCGGTCATAACTGTCCCGTATTTCCGCCATCTGGTTATAATACGACTTCTCATCAATGTAGACGCGGCTTTTCATGCTGGTCACACCGTGATGATGCCGACTCTCCTCGATTCCGTTCTGAATCTGTCGCATCGGCGACAAGATATTGCGGCGCACCTTGTTCGGCGCGATCTGTCGCAGCCCCTCAGAAGTTGGCAATTCCAGATTCACGCTCATTCGATCCGCAAGATAACCGATCATCTCCACAATTTCCTGCGAAGCCCCAGGAATCCCCTTCACATGCACATATCCGTTAAAACGATACTTTGTCCGAAGCAGATAAAGTGTCTCATACAGTAACCCCAGCGTATAATTGGGCGACTGTATGATACCGGAGCTTAAAAACAATCCCTCGATATAATTTCTCCGATAAAACTCCACCGTCAGTCTGCACACTTCATCCGGCGTAAACGTTGCCCGTTTCACATCATTCGATACACGGTTCACACAGTACTTGCAATCGTAGATACATTCATTGGTAAAAAGAATCTTCAGCAGCGAAATGCAGCGCCCGTCCCCTGTAAATGCATGACAGATTCCGCTCGCATGCGCATTCCCGGTATTCATGCCGTCTCCGCCTCTTTGCACACCGCTGGATGTACATGCGACATCATACTTGGCCGCATCCGACAGAATCGTCAATTTTTCCATCACAGAATCCATCTGCATCACATTTGCCACTGTTATCCCTCCTCGCTATCGCAAACATATGTTTGTGTCTATTATAATTCTCGAACGTGTGTTTGTCAACATATTGATTGCTTTCCTTTTTCCATCACATTTAACATGAATGCAATTATCCAAAACAATGGAACGCAGGAGCAGTCGCAGAAAAGAGCTTCGATAAAGTGTACCGTCCAATGAGATCATCTTATTTTGTAAACCCCCATAAATTTTTAATCTGTCCTTCTAACGTATCATAATCCCACAATATCTTGCTTCGACTCTTACTGTTCGGATCATTCACCATGATCTCCCCGTCAACCTCTTTGACAAGCACAATAAAATGCCCCGCTGTCGTAAAGTTGCCCGGACGCATACTGCAGATGATCGGCTCGCCTGCATCAAGATGCTTCATGATCACATTACGGTCCAGACTGAGCTCCTGTCCATGAATACCGTAATGTTCACATCCCTCTGTCATGAGTGACCAGGATGTGCCGGTTCCTTTCTGATAATAGCCTGCCTCTTCGGCATACTCTGCCACTGCCGCTGGAGTTATATCCGTATTTCCGGTTAATCCTACGACCACCATCGACAGACACGTCGGTGCACATCCGGAGATTGCCACATCGCTGTTGCCATACGGCGCATAGCCCCAACGCTTGTCCCACTGGATCAGAAGTGGAATATCTGCCTTACATTCCGCTCTCGTTAAGCCTCCGTTTGCTACATGTTCTGCGCCAAGATATCCTTTCACAAAATCAAGCATCTCCGAATTATTCGATAACGCCAGCATCAAACTCTCCGGATATTCATCATAGTGATCATAGATTTCCTGATAGTCACGGTCCTTTTTCGCCAGCTTATGCATCTGCTCCCTTAGCGCATCACCTTCACGGAATACCGGCACATCCGGTGACGTATCCGCCTCATTCACATATTCTTCCGGCACCCCCGACTGTTTTCTCGCCCAGGTCAGATCTCCCAAATTCAGTTTCGAGATCTGTTTGGCAAACACAAGAAGCGCCACCAGCACAATTGACAAACTGACAATCCGAAGCACCGCACGAATGCGTTTTCTTCTCCGACGTATCCTTCGTCTCTGTTGTATTCTCCTTCTCTGCGCATATTCATCCATTCTGATTTTCTCCCCGTATTCAGCCGTTCTATACACTGACTTTCATTTCATCCAATCCCCATTTATGTTTTCCCAATTTTTCTGAAAAAAAGGAATCAGACCTGACACTATTACTGTATCAGATCTGATTCCTTTTTGTTTTCATATTCGATTACGATTATATTATAACTTTATTAATTTTATAAAAGCCCCTGCACAACATTGTGCAGAGGCCCTCATTCTTCGGTACATTATAAAATTACTGCGCCCGGTTCAACAACAGACGAACGCTTAAATATTCCCCAAGCATATGAATCAAAGCAGAATCCTCAATATGCTTACGCGGATTGATCACCTGAATCATGCCAATGGACTGACCGCCATCAAAAAGGCGTGCAAGCATCACCGACCAGATTCTCTTGTCTGCAAAATGCGCATAAAGCTTCGGATTCGACTCCCTGATACTCTTGAGATTATGCACAAAGATATCTTCCTTCTCTCCGAGAAGTTCTGCAAAAGCCTCCGCGCGATTCTGCTCAACCTCGCCTGCGATCAGCTTCGCCATCATATCCGCACTCTCTTTATGATATTCGGACACCGTACAACGATCCTCATCGTATCTCTCCACGATCGTAACAACATCTGCATCGTAAAAGACACAGACCGCCTGTTTGACATGCATCATCGCATCATCAAACGACTCGATTCCGAAATAATCAAAACATTCCTTCAGTTGCGTCAGGATGGCTCTCTCATCTGCATCCTGTGTCATCTCCGCCGGATCTTCGATCACTTCTGCCGTCTCGTTTACCGTCTTCTCATCAATATCATCATAGAATACAATCTGATTTTTACCGTGATGCTTGGCTGCATAAACAGCCTGATCTGCCTCAAAATACAAATCCCGGAACGTGAGCTGACGCTCACTGTCAAGCACACCGACACCAATGGAAGCGGAATACTCCATATCAAAAATGATCGTTTTCAGATTGTCACGTAACTTAGAAACAAATTCGCGCATCTCATCCCGACTTCCCAGTCCCCACGCAAACAGTGCGAACTCATCTCCGCCGAGTCTTCCGGCGAAACCATGTCCGCTTACAGCTTCATTCAGGATGGCTCCCGTCTGGCTGAGTACAAGATCACCGACATTATGCCCCTGCGTGTCGTTGATCATCTTAAAATCATCGACATCCATCATAAGGAAGATTGCATTTTCCTTGCCTTTTTCAATCTCCTTCTCGCATCTCTCCTCAAAAGCTTTATGATTATATACATTCGTCAATGCATCAATCTCCGCACGACGAAGTATCATCTCATTGGCCATCTTGTCCTTCTGCACCGACATTAAACGACCGACAATCTGCGTTACCCGTCCCGTCTCATCGGCAATACTGCTCAGATAGGCACGATACCACTCCGATGGTTCTCCCTTGTCATGGTAATGCACATCAATAAACTGATCGCAAGGCCCCGCCAAACACTTTTCAATCGATTCCCTGTATTTCTCCACGTCCTCTTCGTCAATGAAATACTTGCCGATTCCATTTCCATCCATATAATCCGTGATCTCATGGAGTATCTCAAACTGACCATCGACAATTTTGTACATTCTGACCGTATCCGAAACTACATTATAATCCAAAATGCGCTCACGATTCTGTTCCGCAACGACACTAAGCAGATAACACGGTTTGTTCATCTGCTGCTTCGTTCCCCTACTCTTTTGTTTTTGCTTCCCCATAATTTCCTCTTAACCCTTGAATACCTTATCCACTATCCCGACAAGATCTTCGAACTTATGGATCTCAGGAACATTCTCCCTAATACTTCCGAATCCATAAGCAGCATGAATAAACCGAACTCCGGCCTTCATGCTTTCATCATAATCTCCTTGTATGTCACCAACATAGACTGCATCATCAAGTCCGTTTCGCTCACATAATAAAGCAATATTAACTCCCTTGGGTTTACCGTTATCACCGTAACAGGCAATATCCTCGATCAGGTCGTGGAACTGATAATAATCCAAAAAAGCCTCGATATATCCAGACTGACAATTGCTCACAATATACAAATGGTACGTTTCTTTCAAACGCTCCATTATTTGCCTAATATTAGGATACAACACTCCACCATGTTTGCGCAAGTAATCATTTTCTAATTGATAACATAAATTCAAAAAATTTTCCTGATCTGCTTGATTCAGATCAGGAAATAAAATTTCTGCAATATCTTCCATGGTTTTGCCCATAACAGACTGTATGTCCCGGGCAGTCAGCGGCCTACGCTCATATCCGGTCTGCCGCATCGCTTCATTCCAGGATTCCGCCACCCCCGCAGCAGAATCCCACAATGTACCATCCATATCAAAAATTATGCCTTTTTTCATGCCTCGTCAATAGCCTTTCCGATGTCATGTCTCATATATTTGTTCTCGAAAGTAATCCACTCGGTTGCCTCGTATGCCTTGGCTCTGGCTTCCTTTAAATCTTTGCCGGTCGCTGTAATTCCAAGTACACGTCCCCCGTTTGTCACGATACGTCCTTCCTTGTCAAAAGCGGTACCGGCATGGAAGCAGTAATAATCATCCTTGCCCTCAAAATTCTCGAATCCGCTGATCGGGAATCCCTTCTCGTATGCAACCGGATATCCGTCTGATGCAAGAACAACGCAGACTGCTGCGTTATCCTCAAACTGTAAGTCGATCGTATCCAGCTTGCCGTCCACACATGCTTCCATGACATCGATGATGTCATTCTTCATACGCGGAAGAACCACCTGTGCCTCCGGATCACCGAATCTCGCATTGTACTCAAGAACCTTCGGTCCATCCTCGGTCAGCATCAGTCCAAAGAAGATGACACCGGTAAACGGTCTGCCCTCTGCAGCCATCGCATCAACAGTTGCCTGGTAGATGTACTTCTTACAGAAATCATCCACTTCTTTTGTATAGAAAGGACTCGGTGAGAAGTTACCCATACCACCGGTATTGAGTCCCTGGTCGCCGTCCTTGGCACGCTTATGATCCTGTGCGGAAGACATGATCTTGATCGTCTTGCCGTCTACGAAAGAGAGAACGGATACCTCACGTCCGGTCATGAACTCCTCGATGACCATCGTGTTACCAGCAGAACCGAACTTCTTGTCCTCCATGATCGTGCGGACACCTTCTTTCGCCTCCTCCAGCGTGTTGCAGATCAGCACGCCTTTACCCAGCGCAAGACCGTCAGCCTTCAGTACGATCGGCATCTTTGCAGTCTCAAGATAAGCAAGTGCCTCCTTCGGATCCGTAAAATTCTCATATGCAGCTGTCGGAATATGGTACTTTTTCATAAGATCCTTGGAAAAAGCCTTTGATCCCTCAAGGATTGCCGCATTCTTGCGCGGTCCGAATACTTTAAGACCTTCCGCCTCGAACACATCGACAATACCGCCAACAAGCGGGTCATCCATTCCTACGATTGTAAAATCGATTGCTTTCTCCTTTGCAAATGCAACGAGTTTGTCAAACTCCATCGCTTTGATCGGCACGCACTCTGCCAATGCTGCGATACCTGCATTACCCGGTGCACAAAAGATTTTGTCCACTTTTGGGCTTTTTGATACACTCGTTACGATTGCATGCTCACGTCCGCCGCTACCTACTACAAGAACCTTCATGATCTGTCTCCTCCTGTTATTAAACACCAGCCACTCAAATCGTTTTGCGTCACACATCCCGATTCCGTGGCTGAATTATTTCTCATTACTTATGAATTGTCACTTTATGATCGGTCACAGACACTTTCCCATTCGCAATCAGATTGATCGCCTGTGGCATAATGATCCACTCTGCCTGCTCCATAACTCTTCTCTGTAAAGTCTCTGGGGTATCTCCCTCTTCGACCGCTACAGCTTTCTGTAAGATGATCGGTCCCGTATCCGTTCCTTCATCCACAAAATGCACCGTTGCCCCGGTCACCTTGACGCCTCGTGCGAGCGCGCCTTCATGCACCTTCAGTCCATAATAACCGGTTCCGCAGAAAGACGGGATCAGCGACGGATGAATGTTGATGATACGGTTGCGGTACTTCACGATCATCTGAGGCGGAATCACAACAAGGAAACCCGCCAGAACAACCAGATCCACGTTGTAGGAATCCAGTTTTGCAAGGAAATCTTCATTGAATGCCTCCCTGCTCTCATAATCCTTCGGTCTGATGCAGACAGCCTCGATTCCGTGCTGCTTCGCACGCTCTAAGGCATATGCATTCTTATTGTTGCTGATTACGACCTTGATCTGCGTGTTTGTGATCGTCTGATTCTCGATACCATCGATGATCGCCTGGAGATTCGTTCCTCCGCCGGATACACATACTGCAATCTTTAGCATAATGTAACACCCTTCTCTCCGTCTGTAATCTTGCCGACTACGTATGGAGTATCCCCGGCTGCCTTAATTGCCTCCATTGTCTTGTCCACATCGGCAGGATCTACGGCAACGATCATTCCGAGTCCCATGTTGTATGTATTGTACATCATCTGCTCCTCAACATTGCCTTCCTTCGCCATCAGCGTGAAGATTGGAGGAATCGGATAGCTGTTCTTCTCGATGACCGCATGTTTTCCTTCCGGTAACATACGTGGGATATTTTCATAGAATCCGCCGCCGGTAATATGGCTGCAGGCCTTCACACGAACACCGGCATTCTTGATGGATTTCATAGCGCCGACATAGATTCTTGTTGGAGCAAGAAGCGCCTCACCGAGTGTCTTTCCAAGCTCATCCACATATGTATTTAACGTTTCCCTGTCCATCTTAAAGATCTTGCGGACAAGTGAGAATCCGTTGGAATGTACACCGGAACTTGCCATACCGATCAGTACATCTCCGGCCTTAAGATTCTCTCCGGTAATGATATCTTTCTTATCAACAACACCTACGGTAAATCCGGCCAGATCATACTCGTCCTCAGGCATAAGACCAGGATGCTCCGCGGTCTCTCCGCCGATCAGTGCACATCCGGACTGCTTACAGCCTTCTGCGACACCGCTTACGATCGTTGCGATCTTTTCCGGATAGTTCTTGCCACATGCAATATAATCAAGGAAAAATAATGGTTCTCCACCTGCACATGCAACATCGTTTACACACATTGCAACACAATCAATACCGATCGTATCATGTTTGTCCAAAAGAAAAGCAAGTTTCACTTTTGTTCCGCATCCGTCCGTTCCGGATAAGAGAACAGGCTCCTCCATGTCTTTGATCGCAGCCAGAGAGAAAGCTCCGGAGAATCCACCAAGTCCGCCTAATACTTCAGGTCTCAGGGTCTCCTTCACATACTTCTTCATCAATTCCACTGACTTGTAACCAGCTTCGATGTCAACACCGGAATTCTTGTAATCCATTTATTTTTCCTCCTAATATCTGTATTTGAACATATTACTATATCTTATAGTATATCCGTGAACGCAAAAATTTGCCAATAGGAAATCATAATATTAGTAATTAGTAGTTCTTATATCCAACTTCCTGCAGGCGTGCATCCTTTGCCTCAACCTGTTCCTTTAAATTCTTGGAGTAGTCTTTTAATCTTGCAAGTAATGCATCATCACTTGTAGCAAGAATTTTTGCCGCAAGAATTCCTGCATTTGCCCCGCCATTGATTGCTACGGTCGCAACCGGAATACCTGTCGGCATCTGTACAATGCTGTAAAGGGAATCTCTACCACCGAGAGATGTGGTGTGCATCGGAATTCCGATGACCGGCATCGGGAAGATTGCTGCGCACATACCAGGCAGATGAGCTGCCATACCTGCTCCCGCAATAATCACCTTAAAGCCTTTTTCCTCTGCGCTCTTGGCATACTCAAAGAATACATCCGGCTCACGGTGTGCGGAGATGATCGTCATCTCGTAGCTTACCCCAAGCTGATCTAAGATGTCTGCTGCCTTTGCCATAACCGGCATATCTGAGTCGCTTCCCATTACAATTCCTACCTGTGCCATTGTCTTTATCCTCCTGCTTATGCTTAAAATCTATCGGTTACGCCTGCGCATCCAGTTCATCGAGCGGCTCATTGAGTTTCTCGGTTCCCGGTACAACAAAGCGTCCGTTTACAATAATATCTTCTGTGGAACCATCCTTGCGGATGACTGTGATTCTTCCCAGTTCATCATACGGAATCGTAATATCCGTATGACAGTTAAAGTATGCCTTCGAGATGTCCTCGGTACGAAGCGCCGAAATCTCATTATCGCGGGCAACGATTGCTTTACCGTCCGGATTGTATGTGATGTTATCCTCATCATACGTGTAGCAGGTATCACCCACTGCAAAATGCGGGCCGGTCTTCTCCGCGATCAAAATCGGCAGCTTATCTGCGATATCAAACTTACGCGCCATCACATAGGCGGTCGTGTTGGTACCGATTGCAAACTCTCCCATCGGAAGCGTCTTGTGATGGAACAATACATTATCCTCAATATACTTGCGGTTCTCTTCCTCGGTGTCGAAATTCGTACAACGATAGGAAGCAATGCGTCCATCTGCAAAATCAAGTTCCAGATTCTTATAATTTAACTCGTTCAAATAAACCTGACTGACATGAAGCTTACCCTCTGTGCCTTTTAACACAGGCGAAGTAAACACTTCTCCGACCGGAATATTGACATCCGCCACGCAATTTTCAAACGCGGTCTCCTTCGCCGGATCCGAAAGCGGATAGATCTTCACATACAGATCCGTCCTATTTCCGTTTGTTCCCTGAATGTGTACACGATCCGCAGTATCCAGCACATCGATAATACGCTGCTGCATATCGCGGTACTGCATATAATCCAGTGTGTTGATCCGCACAGTCTCCGCAAAGATCTCGCGGAACTTCTCGCCGATTGCCGGAACCGGATATGCAATGATCGTAAAGCTGCGCTCTTCACCATGGATATATTTGTTGATCTGCTGGCTGACCTCGCTGCGCTCATACACACTCAGCTCCTGCTGACGGTCTGTAAACTTCACATTCTGGGGCTTCTGCTCCGGCGCAAAAGGCTCCGTGCCGAAAGTATCGATCACCGCCGGTCCTCCGTATCCCGGAGCAATGTCTTTTAGCTTCTCCCATACATTCCGGTCCGCTTCAAGAACTCTCTCGATAAAAGGCTTATCCAGCCAGAGTCCCCGGTCCTCACGATGATCATACACATACTGTTTATTTTCTGAAATAGAGAACGGACGAAGCACCGACTTCAATCCCATCGCCTCAAAGTTTCTGATCGCGAAGCGGATCATTCGCTCGAATCCCATCGGATAACGGATTTCCACCATACTCTTAAGTGAGATATCTTTATTGCATGTTGCAAAACCGATACGGAAACCTTCGGTAAACGTATCTGCCATCGCCTGCATCTCTTCTTCCGAAAATGTGTTTAAGAAACGCGCCGATTCCATCTCGTCTTTGCCGACACATCTTCCGTAACGATATAAATAAGAAGTATCCGACAGTTCCGCATCCATGACGATCGATTGCTCATAATCGTATTCCGGCATAACAAGACGACGGATCTTCAATTCCTCAAACACTTCGGTATTGTCATGCATAAAGGAATATACAATGTTCTTGAGTTCCTTTTCGCTTAACTCTTCCTCATCTTCAAAGCAATTAAAAATCTCTACGAACAGTTCTGCAAAAAGGCACAGATCCTGCAAATTGCCCTGTGCACATTCCGGTGCGATCCTGTGAAACTGATCGGCAAGCATCGCAAGGATCTGTCCGTACGCTTCTCCAAGATTTGCCACTGCATATGCAGGGTTCGCATAACTCGTCTCATATCCCGGGTTCTGTACATCCGCATAAAGACGCCCATTCAATGCGGCCCCCTCCGTTTCCGATATGGCAGCAAGTTCACCGGAGAGCGCCTTTTTTGCAAGCGAATCAAGTACAAGCAGATACGCAGAAGCGCCTGTAAAATATTCACGATAGGCTTCTCCGACACTTGCAGCCTTCTCATCCGCGATCTGGCCGATACGCTCCATCACAAGTTCCAAACGTTCTTTAACAAACTCATTGGATGATTCATACAATCTACTATAACTCATAAAATATACACTCCCATCGCATAGGTGCCGATCCAGCATCCCATGCTCAAAATTGATAATCCAAGACCCAGTCTCGGGAAAAGCTTAAAAGAATCTTCCTCTTTCAGGCTGGTAATCGCGACTGCCGCAGCAACCACCGACACCAGCATTGCCATCACACCCGCACTTCCGTAATACATGGAAAGCTTTCCATCCGCTCGGAATGCAAGATGAATAAAAACAAAATATATGACCAGCAGTACCACTCCAAGCCCGGTCGCCACCATTCCCTTCTTGGAATGTGTTTTCTCCGTAAACTTGTAGGAGCTGTGTCTTCTTCGATTTCTCATCTGTTATCTATCCTTCCCGTTTCATGCATTTTTGAAACACAAAATATAATAATACGCCAAACAATCCGCCCAACGTATTCAAGAAGAGATCATCCACATCAAAGCAGCCGATCTTGAAGATAAGCTGTATGGTCTCCACAACCAGACTGACAACAAAACAATTCAGCACAACAAGACCTCCGCGTAACTTCTTGTCACAGAGGAGCGGCTGAAAAAAGCCCATTGGCATAAATGCAATCACATTGCCAAACACATTGATAAAAAATGCTTTATTCCCAAGAATATAACGATACCGGTAAAAGCGCATAATCTCACGAAACAGCTGCAGATTGTAGCGATACTCTGCTGACACGCCCGTCCTTCCGAATCCTTCCGAGAAAAACAAAAAGTAAAAAAGCAGGCACAGATATAAAACATACAGTATCGTCAATATTCTTTTATGCTGCTTAATGGCAGCCATACTGCTTGTAATATTCGTCGATAGCGGTCTTGATCGTATCATCGATTACAACTCTTCCCTGGCACTCGCGGTCATACAAGTGCTCTACTACTTCCTCCATTGTAACGATCGCTTTTCCCTCAAAGCCGTACTTCTCACGGATCTCGTCAAGTGCGCTCATCTTGCCGCCCTGTCCGACTTCCATACGGTTTAAGCTAACCATCAAACCGACAATTGTAACATCGGCAGCCCCACGTACCTTTGGAACCGTCTCTTCCATTGATTTGCCGGAAGTTGTAACATCCTCGATCATTACAACACGGTCGCCGTCTCTTAAGCTGCTTCCAAGGAATCCTCCCTTGTCCGCACCGTGATCCTTGGCTTCCTTACGGTCACTGCAGTAACGGACTTCCTTTCCGTACAACTCGCTGTATGCAATTGCCGTAACCACAGCAAGCGGAATTCCCTTGTAAGCCGGTCCGAACAGCACATCAAAATCATCTCCGTAATTATCATGGATTGCCTTTGCGTAATACTCTCCGAGCTTCTTAAGCTGGGAACCGGTCACATACGCACCCGCATTCATAAAAAAAGGCGATTTTCTTCCGCTTTTCAACGTAAAATCGCCAAACTTGAGCACATCACTCTCTACCATAAACTCTATAAATTCACTCTTGTAAGCTTCCATTATTCCTTGATCCTCCTGATTTCTATGTGAAACACTATTTCTCAATCATCTTAGCATATCACAAGCCTGTTTTCAATGAAAACAAGCACCTTCGGAACGATGATTCTTTCCGTTGGTGCTTTTGCTTCATACATCCTTATTTACTCAACCTTCTTCTCTGAAAAATCCTCGAACTGCTCACGCACCTCACGGAACGCTGCCATCAGCTTCGGTGAGAATACACCACACTGCCCGTTGATGATCATATGGAATGCTTCATCCTTGGAATATGCAGCTTTATAGCAACGCTCATTGATGAGCGCATCATATACATCCGCAACCGAGACAAGCTGCGCCGATACCGGAATCTCGTCCTCCTTGAGTCCGTCCGGATAACCTCTACCGTCAAATCGCTCATGATGACTGCGGCAGATCTCATAACATGCCTTCTGGTATTCCGGGTCCCAGTTCTTCTTCATCGCCTCTAAAATCTCGCAGCCGCGAAGCGTATGAGACTTCATATATTTAAACTCGTCATCCGTCAGTCTGCCCGGTTTTAAAAGAATGCTATCCGGAATTGCGATCTTACCGACATCATGAAGCGCACTGGCCGCCACGATCACATCGATCTGTTCCTTGGTTAATCCGTACTCCGGATAAAGCTTTGCAAAAGCATTGGCAAGGATCTGTGTGTAACCTTTGACACGCTGAATATGTTCACCGCTCTCCAAGCTTCGAAACTCTACGATCGTACCGACCATCTCGATAATATCCAGGTTGCGTTTCTGCAGCTGCTTTGCCTGTGTCTGCAGCGTCTGATATGCCTTGCGCAAAACAAGCGTCTGTTCTTCCACTTTCTCCTTCAGGTGATTACGGTCGTTAAAATGTGATACCGAGTTCTCCACACGTTTTCTTACGATTGATGCATTGTACGGCTTGCCGATGAAGTCGACCACACCGTAATCAAAGCATTTGTTTTCCATCTGACTGCTCGTCTCACCACTGATAACGAGTACAGGAATCTGGTCGAGCAGATCCTGCTCCTTAAGTGCCGTCAGCACCGCAAAACCATCCAGTTCCGGCATAACCAGGTCCAGAAGGATCGCGGAAATGTTCTTACTTTCCCTGCCAATGATATCGAGTGCCATCCTGCCGTCATAGGCTTCCATGATTTCATAATGATCACTCAGGATTTCTTTTAATAACTCCCTGTTGATCTCTGAATCATCGACAATTAGTATTTTATCATTCATGTATTTATCTCTTTCAGTGAAGGTTTCTTCTGTAAATTCTTCGGTTTCCCTCAGTCATATCTATTTTCCCATTAAGAACATTAACGCATACTAAAACGTTAAAGTCAACCTAAATATCCGCTATTACGACATTTTCCGACACAAAAACGTTTATACTTTTCAAACGCATTGTCTGATTCATTATTCATAATTTGCAAAGAAAGGACAGTCTCAGCCGAGCCCGTCCTTTCAGAATGATCTATGCGCATCCAAACGAGAACACGGTTGACGGTGTCCACCCATACAGGATTGCATTGCTGACATATCCAATTGTATTGGCGATCATCGCCGTCCACGCCAGTACATAAAACAAGCGCAGCTCAAGTTCATCGTCCCGATGAAACAGATTCTTCATTATTACTCTCCTGCAATTACTTCACTGTAATTTTGATCTTCTTGTACAAGCCATTGTTTGCAACCACATATACTGTGCAGCTTCCGCTTCTCTTGGCGGTAATCACACCGGACTTGTTTACGGTTACAATCGCTGTATCAGAAGAATAATACCGGAATTTGGCAGCATGTGCAAGTAATTTCTTGTTTTTATTTTCCTTTACGCCCGATGCACGAATGCCTACTTTCTTACCGGCATTCAGTGTATAACTGCTCTTGACATTCTTGATATCTTTCACATTGGTACGCTTGTTATCCTTTAAGGAAACATGCAGCAGCGGACTCCTGTTTAAGTATACCTTCTTGCCGTCCACAAGTTTGTATGCACGCACATAGTACTTGTAGGATTTCTTGTTGTTCAGCTTCTTCTGTGTATAAGAAAGTTTCTTTGTGTCGGCAATCTTCTTAAAGTTCTTGTCGCCATCGCATACACTGCCGTACACTTCGTATCCGGTTGCCCCCGTCATTTTCTTCCAGCTCAGTTTTACCATCTTATTGCCCGACTTAGCGGTTGCGATAAGCGGAAGCTTTTGGGCCTTTGCGCTATCCGATGTACCGGAATGATCCGTCAGTTTCTTAAGTGTATAACTAAACGGAATCTCTGTGCTGACACCATTGATTGTAATTCGAATCTTTCCCGTTACCTTGCCTTCCGACTTTGTTGTCGCATCGACTTTATCAAAGCTGACAATTTCATAAGCAGCATCCTTGCTGCCGGATTTTTCTAATGCATCCCTGATTGCAGCTTCAAGATCATCTTTGCCGGAAATCTTCTCTGCTGTAAGACCGGCGAGTGTATCCCTGACCGATTCAGCCGCGGCATCTAATTTCTTTTTGTTATCAGTCGTTGCATCGCTGCTATCGTTACTGCCCGGTGTCGTCTCTGTGTATGCAATCGCATAGGTAGAAAACTTATCGGTCAAAAACGTAAAGGTATACGTTTCCGGATCATAGGTGCCTTCTACCACTTCTGCAACCAGATCCCCGTCATGATAATGAAGTAACGTGTATGTGCGGTTCGCAGCACGAAGATTCTCCGGAATTATAATCTGAAGTTTGATTTTTTCATTCAGACTTTTAATTTCCGTCTCCTGGGTAGAAGAAGCCCCACCTTCACTCGTTGTTGTAACCTTACGAATCATAGAGATGTCTACATACTGATCAACTTTTACGTTCTCGCTTTCTGCCTTAGTCTCGATCAGCTGACGGGCACGGTCCTCCGGTGTCATCTCCTTGTTTTCCACCTTCAGATAGACATTTACATTCTGATCCTTCTCAACTCCCGGCACAGCCACTTTGACATCATCTGCCCTACTCTTTATTTCTGTCTGAGGTGCCGATACCTGTTTTTCCGTTCCCTCTACAGTAAATGTACCACTTCCGTTTTCCTTTTTCGCAATCTTTGGAATGTTCAAAGTGAAATCCCATGTTACGGAGGTCTTTCCGCTTTTGACCTTAACTTTTGCTTTCAGCGTACCATCCGAAGTTACCGTAGCCGGATGAATGTCAAATAAATCCTCATCAAGAGTCACTTTGGCATCTGTCATCCCCTCCTGTTCAAGCTGCTTGCGGATTACTTCGATAAATGTTTCCTTCGTTGTACTGTTAACCGGTTTGAAATCATTGGAAATGGTTTTCTTCACCGCCTTAAAAGACTCTTTGATTTCTGCCACACTTTTCTTTGTCAATTTCGTAATCTGCTGTTCATAAGGAATCTCAAACGTTGTTCCATCCTTAATCGTCACTTTCATCGTGCCTGAAATCTGACCTTCCTTTTTCGAAGTGGCATCCGTCTTCTTGTAATCCTTCATCGTGATGGATGCATCTGTGATGCCATTCTCCTTCAATTTTTGCTCCATCTCTTTGAGAAGGTCAGAAGCAGAAGTATCGTTTGAAGGCTTGTTAATTCCTGTTTTAATAATTTCTTCCGTCTTGGATTCCGTTTCTTCCTTTGACATCACGTAAGGGATTCTCTCCACATATGGGACATCAAATTTCTTTCCGTCTTTTGTTGTAACCGTAATGGTTCCCTCAACTTTGCCGGATTTTCCTGATGCAGGCTCCGTATATTTGAAGTCTTTTACAACCACATCCTGAATGTTTGGATTTGAATCCTTGAGCAGCTCGTCCATCTTTTCCTGTAATTCCTTTTGTGATGTCACAGGCGAAGATGTTGCGTCCTTGTTATTCAAATCATCATTTAATTTCTTTATCACATCCTGTTTCACATATTCTACACCCGCTCCCGGATTCTCCGGATTTGTGATCTTCGGGATTACCTTTTCAAACGGATAGGAAATTGTTTCGTTTCCCTTCTTAAGCTCAATGGTTCCGGTAACCAATCCATTCTCATCTGTTGTAGCCTGAAAGGCTTTGTAATCTTTAAGAGTTACATCCACATCGGTAATGCCCTGTTTTTCAAGGTCTGCTTTAATCTTGGCAATAAGCTTCTTTTTATTTGTATCTTCATTAGAAACTGTAATATAAGGAAGACGATTCTTGATCGTATCTTTTGCATCACTGACTTTCTCTTCATCAGACTTTGGAAGTTTGTCAAGATTCTTATCTACCGGAATGGTCAGTTCTTCATCCCCAATCTTAATCTTGATCTCACCCGAAACACTTCCGTTTGATACTGTGGTTGGAAGAACAATATTCAATCCTTCTGTATCAATGGTTGCGCCCTTAACATCCGAGTCGGAATATCCGTTCTGCTTTAATTGATCCTTTATTTTATCTTTTAATTCTTCTTTTATTTTATTTGTGTTATTGTTTTCGGAACCGGAAGCATCTATACCTGTAATATTGAGATCCTGTAATGCTTTTTCGATCAGCCTAACTTCTTCCTTCTTCTGCTCTTCCGTCTGTGGAATTTTCGGCACCACAAGGCTGACGGTAATCGTCTGTTTCTTTCCATCACAGACAAACGTAATATCACCGGTCAGCTTACCATTCTTTGTTGTAGTTGCAGGTGTTACCGTTGTCCAGTTGAAGCTTGGAACTACAGCTTTTTCCTCGCCTGTGTCGTAACCGGCTTTCTTTAACAGATCTTTAATCTGCGTCTCAGCCGCTTCCTTGATTTTGTCTGCATCTCCACAGTTCTCGCTGCTAATCGTTAACTTTCCATTATTAAGTTTGTCTTTCACCAGATTGGCAGCATCAAGAACTTTCTGGGTCGCCTCAGCAGAAACACTCTCTAATTTAGGGATAGTCTGATCCAGATCAATGGTAAGAACTTTATCACCTAATTTGAGATCCAGTTTTCCTTTTACAGAACCTACGCTATCCGTTGTCGGCGGTGTAATCTGAAGCTTATCGTCTCCGGTGCTTTCTTTTGCTTTATTCAGTGCATCACTTGCGATCTTCTCAGCATCTTCTCGCGAATAGCCCTCCTTCTCCAACAGATCGCAGAGGGTATCCTTAATTGTCTGCTCAATATCAGCCTCCGATGCACCGGCAGGCGTATCCATAGAAGAAAGCTTGTCCTGAAGCTCTGATTTTACCTGTTCCTTTTTCTCTTCATCGGTAGAAGGCAGCTTCAGTATTACCTGATTGATTTCAAGTGAACTTTCCTTGCCTCCGCAAGAAATGGTCAATGTACCACTGATACTGCCAGGCTTCTGAGAAGTTGCGGATTCTTTCTGAAGTCCGTCGGTAGAAATACTTACATCGGTAAGTCCTGCTTCTTCCAATTGCTTCCGGATTACTTCTGCAAGATCACCTACGGTTGTCTGGTTTGTCAATGTAGGCATACTGCTTAAAACTGATTCCGCAAGTTGTTTTGCTTCCTCAACTTTCTTCTCGCTCGACTTTCCGGTTGCCGGTAAATCCTGGCTAAACGGTAAAGTAACCTCCTGATCCCCACACTTGAGCACAAAGTTTCCACTGTAATTTCCGTCACTGTCCTCAGATGGTTCTGTGCGGATTACATCCGTCATGTCCGGATCAATACCTGTATAGCCGGCATTCTTAAGCATTTCTTTGATTTCCTGCTTAATCTGATCGTCCGTCTTTCCGGTCATCTTCGGATTCCCCAGTGCAAGCTGTCCGCCAATGATGTCCGATGCACCGGTAACTTTTTCTTCGTTCGTCGTAGGGATCTTAGGAATCGGACGTTCAAATGTCATTTCATCATCCCCGACTTTTACCGTAATCGTCATGCTTCCCGGCGCATCCTCTGTTGCTTCCGGATTGAGGCTTGGTACACTCACAGTAATATCTGCGGAATCAATCCCTTCCTCTTTGAGAATCTGATCAATCTGTTTCTTAATATCTGTATCTTTACTGTTATTATTTACCAGAACAGAGTCAAATCGCTCCTGCAATTTCTGTTTTATTTCTGTTTCCTTTTCTTCCTGTGTTTTTTCAATCTTCGGAATGACTTTATTATATGGAATGGTTACCTCGTCATTTCCGTTTTTGATCGTGATTGTTCCGGATACCTTTCCTTCCGCATCTTTCGTCGCATCTGTTTTGGTAAGATCAATTGTAATCTTCGGCTCTCCACTAATCCCGCTTTTATTTAATCCCGTTTTAACTTCTTCTTCAACCTTTGTTTTTATGTCGTCTTCTGACATATCATTTGATACCGAAAGCAATGGTAATGACTCCTGAAGATCCTGCTTTGCGTCGGTCAGCTTATCGCTGTCATTCTTTGGAAGCTTAGGGATTTCTTCCTCCTCAATCTTATATCCGCATACAGTACATTTCTTATACTGCTTTCCCGCCTTCTCTTTTGTAGCAGGGGTTTCAATGATCCAATCACTTGCTGTATGTGCTGCTTCTGTACTTGCAATTTTCTCTCCACAGATACTGCATACGTGCCAATGATTTGTAGCATCATACTTCCATACGGAAGTATATGTATGATTATGACCACTTTCTCCCGGCTTTGCATTCGGAATATTACCACTTTCTTTACCTGAAGCACCAGATCCTGCAGCGCCGGAATTTTCGTTCACATTACTCTTGCCACCGTTTCCACCGGTCGTAGATCCGCCTGTCACAGACGATCCTGATGATGGTTTTTCAATACCGGTACCTCCGGCTCCTCCGTTTCCGTCTTCTGCGTTTCCTCCGGCTCCTCCGGTAATATCGGCTCCACTGGATGTGATTTTACTGTCGGACACACCGTTTCCGCCATTTCCACCGTTTCCGCTTCCGTTTGCGGATCCGCCTGCGCCTCCGCTGACAGATCCACCGGCTGTGCTAAGAGTTCCACCGATTGTTCCATTTCCGCCGGCTCCTCCGGCTCCGCTTCCGTTTCCCTTTCCGCCATTACCTCCGGAAATCGTGCTGTTACTGTTTAAAATCTTTACGTCACTATTGGATGTTCCGTTTCCGCCAACTCCTCCGGCTCCGCCTGTCGTTCCGCCATCTCCTCCGGCTCCACCACGAATCTCATTTGACCCTGTGTTTGTTCCGGCATTAACAGAACCATTCGAAACACCGTCTCCACCGTTTCCTCCGGCTCCGGTATTACCACCATTACCTCCGGCTCCTCCGGCAATCGTATTGTTTCCTGTATTTGCAGTAACCTTACTATTGGTTGTTCCGTTTCCGCCGTTTCCTCCAGCTCCGCTTCCGCTTCCGGATCCACCGTTTCCTCCGGTCAAAGAAGCATTGCTGATCGTTACCTTACTGCTATTTCCACTGCCTGTGTCAATCGCAGATCCACCGTCGCCACCGTTTCCGTTACCGGCACCGTTTCCTCCGTTTCCTCCGATTGCCGAGGCTGTTTTGCTTCCATTTCCTTCAATATTAATGCTACTATTGCTGTTTCCTTTGATTGCCGCACCACCGGCTCCTCCGGCAGCACCGGATCCGCTCGCTGCATCACCGCCATTTCCACCAATTACTGTTGCGTTTCCGCTAATATCCAACTTAGAATTGCCACTTGTATCGCTAATATCGATAGCAGGTGAACCGGCCTTACCCCTCCGTTCCATCTCCACCGACAATCTTTCCATCACCGGATACAACAAGCTCGGTATTTGTTCCGGATGCTTTTATGGCAGTCTTGCCTTTCGGTGCAGTAACTGTACTGTTGTTTTCCAACACAATCGTAGTTTTTTCTCCGCTTGGCACATTGATTGTATCTGTTAATATTTTACTCTTCGTAATTGTTAACGTGTCTGTCTCTACATCATAGGTAGCCTCTTTGTCTGTAATCCCCGCATCGGATGCCCACTTTGGCACACCTGTGGCAATACGATTGGAACTCAGGCTCTGACCGTTAGTATTATACGCACGGACACGATAATAATATGTGGTCTCTGGCTCAAGTTCTTTTCCTTCTACCTTATAACTATTTACATTCCCCACATCTTTGTTATTATATTCAGGCAAAATTTCGGTAAAATTCTTATCCGTTGCGACATCCAACCGATATCCCGTTGCACCTTTAACTTCTCCCGTCCAGTTTGCAGTAAAGCATGGTCCATCCTGGCTTTTATTTACATCTGTTGCCGCAGTAGCAGTAGGTCTGCCCGGTACACCTACCGGTGTTGCCCCCGTAACCGCAAAAACACAACAATACAATCCGCTGGTATCAGATGGATTTCCGTCTTTTCCATTCATTGTAAAAGTTATAGATTTTAACAATCTGTTATGATCAACCTGAATTGCTGCGGAATGTAAAACCGGCGCTCCATTCGAAGAGCTTTGGGTTTCAACAGTTGTATAACCTTTATTAATTCTTCTGATTTTACAATATTTTTCTACACCATCAACCGTTCTCGTATCATACCAATCATATAGTTTATATTCAGTTTCAACTGATTGACCACTTGTATAATTTAAAGTTACTTTGAAATCTGCATAGTGTCCGCTTCCAGGGCCACCTGCTGTTGCCAACACATATATTTTCTGATATACACCGATTGTCCTCAAATCCATTGTTCTCGACTGGGAACTGCTCGTAAGTCGTATGCAATCATTTCCATCATATGCTTTTGAGCTTTCATCGCCAAGTGCCAACTTATACTTTACTTTCGTATCCGGCATTGTAATCTCCCCGTTTGTAGGCAGACCACCATCCGTAAATCGGGCCGCCGAATATAAGAATGCGCTATCATCCATCAGAACATCCAATGAACTCTCTGTTGCACCCCATATCGCATTTCCATTCAGAGAACCACTAATATCAATTGGTTCATACGTTGTTGAAACTGTCGCTCCCTGTGCTTCCACCAGCGGTGAATTCGGGAACAATCCCAGTATCATCCCAGCACTTAAGAGAGCTGCAATTCCTTTCCGCATAATCTTTTTTATCATATGTATACCTCCTAACCATCTGTCTAAACGATATCGATAATATCCCTAGTTTGCTTTATTATATAAAACGAACCGCACCAAAACCGCACCAAAATCGCCATTTTCCCAAAAATTCAGCAAAATTTTATAAAAAAATCACATTGCTACCGCCCGATTTTTACGGCAAAGCAATGTAATTTTCCATATATTTGTTAATTCTGTTTTTAATTATAGTATTCCGGCAATATAATCCGCACCCTGGTTCCACTTCCGATCATACTTTCGATTTCCAGTCTTCCGTGGCACATATTTTCCAACCGGCTTCGTACATTGGCAATTCCAGCATGTGTTCTTCCGTTATCCGGCAGATTTTCCGGATCAAATCCGACTCCCGAATCTTCAATCGTAATATAAATATTATTATCATGTCGTTCTGTTCGAATCATAACCGCTCCGCCACCGGCTTTCTTACAGATTCCATGTTTGACGGCATTCTCCACAACAATTTGCATCGACAATGCCGGGAGCATAAAATCCGTTTCTTTGATATCATAGACAACATTTACGCGTTCCCCGAAACGTTTCTTCTCAATTGCGAGGTAACTCTGTACATGTTTTAACTCTTTCTCAAAGTAGATCATCCGGTCATTGGTCAACGAATCAATGTTGCCACGCAGATATGTGGTGAACTCATCCACCGTTTCTGCCGCAAGCTGCGGATTCTTGATACATAAATGGCGAATAGTAGAGAGTGTATTAAAAATAAAATGCGGACCGATCTGTGATAATGTGAGTGCGATCTTCATATTGCACATTTCCTTTTCCTTATTGTTCAATTCGCGGCTCTGCTCCACCGTCGCAACAATAAACATGAAGATCATGGAAATATTGATTGCGATATTAACCAGTGAAATTCCGTAGAAGAAGAACAAGAAAATGATTGCCAGCATCGGAAGTATCATATAAGAAAGAAGACACACAAATGTTGCCTGTGATACCTTCTTACGATATTGAATCAACAACGTGAAATCAATAACACCTCCCAACAGCGGGATGATAAGTGAAAGGGGATACATGGCATTTCTGTGATAGAAATTATTTACATTAAAAGAATAATATAGGCCTGTAAACTGCGATACGATAACAAGTAACATTCCAATGCATACGACCACACAGACCGCCGGTATACGCTTGATCTTCTTTTGTTCGTACTCTCCCGCAAATAAGCAATCACACAAATACAAATGATACAGTAACAAAATCAGATCGCCCAGGAAGAAAACCATAAAGTTACTAATCCTTACCATATAGAATCCGACAGTTCCGCTCACACCTCTGTATGCCCATGCCAATGCATCCATGAAAAGAAGGACCGCTGTACTCAGCTGCATAAACATTAAGAGTTTTCGTTTGTTTGTCTCGAAATTTCTCGTCAAAAACATACACAGTGCAGCGATCAGACAAAAAATTCCTCCCCACAATTCCAAAGACACATGAATGATTCGAATGGATACCATAACGTTACGTCCTTTCTTTTTCCGTCGACACTAACGGATCATTGAAAACTCTGCCCAGCTATACTGTTTCATATATTCTCCCTGATAAGCAGCCTTCGCCTGTACATCATTTTCAAGATACCGATAATAGTCGCAGTCCAGTTTTGTCGGGTCCACCGCATACTGATTTCTCTTACTGATAAAAACATTATCCGCCTTACAATCATGCAGTGTTTTTCTTATATCAGAAATTAAGTTTCGTATATAATGCTTATTTTTTTCTTGTTCTACAGAGTCTTCCCAGAGTATCGCACAAAGTTCCCCCACATTGGCAGCCGCCCCCCGCAAGTCAACAAGGTACGCAAAAATCTCTTTTGCACGGGCACGTGCGAACGCAACCGGTTCATTCTTATAGAAGACTTCGAAATTTCCAAAACACTGTACCCGAAGCAATGCGCTCTCGCCTTTTGGCTCATGACGCAAATTAGCAAATGCATTCTGCACACTCTCTCGATTGAGCGGTTTCATCAAATAACCGCTTGCATATAATTCAAACGCTTCTAATGCATACTCTGCATATGCCGTCACAAATATAATATTGATATGACTATCGATCATCTTCAATTTCTTTGCAAGTTCAAGTCCGGTCATCTCCGGCATCTCAATATCAAGCAAAGCTACATCATATTTTTTCTTTTGCGCCATCTCCAAAGCACGACACGGATCAAATGACGTCTCGACGGAAGAATCCGGAACAACCTCCTCTACCGTATCCTTTGCCATCTCGAGCATCATCAATTCATCGTCTACAATCAGTACATTCATAAAAACCTCTTTTATCTTCTCCGTTCCATCCCAATCTGCTTATAATAAGCAGCTTTATCACTGTACATCCATCGTTCCGCATCCGTCATCAACCGATCGATGTTCTCACTCGCCTTCTCCTTCCACACATATCCGATTGCAATCGCCACGTCGCATTCTTTTGCCCGGTTTCTTAATTCTTCCACGGATTCCTGAAAGAATTCCTCTCCTGTTCCTCAACCAGTTCCATATGATAACGATGCCCTGTAGCCTCATCATAGATGACCATATGATCGATCAATTCTCTCAGATCGCTGACTCTAAAATTTTTTCTGCATTCTCAAAAAGGCGCCAACAGAGGCGCCCTTTAGTCGTTTTTCTAATTTTAGATTAAATTTTCAGCAAAGACCGCATATTTTTAGCTATTCTACTGCCCCGATCAATTCATGAATGTCATTTACATGATACTTTTTCATGTATTCTTCGATGCCATCCACGATTTCCATCGTCACCCCTGGGTTCACAAAGTTCGCAGTGCCGACCGAAATTGCAGTCGCTCCTGCAAGGATCATTTCAATCGCATCCTCAGCCGTCATAATTCCACCCATTCCGATGATTGGAATATTCACAGCCTGTGCCGTCTGGTATACCATGCGTACCGCAACCGGATGAATCGCTGGACCGGACATTCCGCCCGTCTTGTTTGCCAAAACAAATTTGCGTCGGTTCACGTCAATCTTCATTCCCGTGATCGTATTAATCAGAGATAACGCATCTGCCCCTCCGGCTTCCGCTGCACGTGCCATCTCTGTAATATCCGTTACGTTCGGACTCAGTTTCATAATAATCGGCTGCTTTGCATACTTCTTCATCTCACGTGTGATAGCTTCAACTGCCTTAGGATCCTGGCCGAAAGCGATACCGCCTTCCTTGACATTCGGACAGGAAATATTAATTTCCAGCAGATCAACCGGTTCATTTGCAAGCCGCTTTACAACTTCCACATATTCCTCCGTAGAATGTCCACAGACATTGACAATGATCTTCGTATCATATTGCTTTAAAAACGGGATATCTCGTTTGCAAAACAATTCAATTCCCGGATTCTGCAGACCGACGGCATTGAGCATTCCGCCATACACTTCCGCAACACGGGGTGTCGGGTTTCCTGCCCAAGGCACATTGGCCACACCTTTGGTCGTGACAGCGCCAAGTTTATTTAAATCTGTAAATTCACTGTATTCTGCGCCTGAACCAAATGTTCCGGAAGCAACCGTCACCGGATTTTTCCATTCCACTCCGGCTATATTCACTGATGTGTTCATTACAGTTCTACCTCCTTCGCACGAAATACGGGACCTTCTTTGCAGATACGCTTATTCTTTACATTCGAATGTGCATCTTTCTCCGTTGAGTTGCAGACACACGCAAGACACGCACCGATTCCGCAAGCCATACGCTCCTCCATCGATACATAGCACTCCATATTCTGTTCCTCAGCATACGCTTTTAACGCGCGAAGCATCGGTGTCGGACCACATGCATAAATTACATCCGCGTTCAGATTCAGCGCGCGGATTGCATCCAATACATTTCCTTTCGTTCCCACACTGCCGTCTTCGGTTGCCGCAAACGCCTCTCCCTGCTCCTTGAATTCATCAAGCAGGAATGTCTCTTTATTACGGTATCCCATAATGGTCTGGAACTCCGCAGCCCCGGACGATTTCATTTCTTTGGCAAACTGCAGCATCGGAGGGACTCCGATTCCACCACCGATCAGGAAAGCCTTCTTTCCGGGTTCTATGGTAAATCCATTCCCCAGTGGTCCCATGATCTTGATGGTATCACCAGCCTGAAGTTTCGAGAATTCTTCCGTTCCGGTTCCTTCTCCGGTCACGCGGTACACAAGGCGAAGTGTTCCCGCCTCACGGTCGATGCCACACAGACTGATCGGACGCGGAAGAAGCTTGCTCGCATCATTACTGTATACCGATACAAACTGTCCGGCTCTTGCATGTGCTGCGATCTCCTTTGTCTGTAAAACCATATCAAATACGCCCGCTGCAATCTGCTTCTGTGAGATAACGGTCACATTTTCCTGAAATTTTTCACTCATACTTTACTCCATCTTATCGCCGGCTCATACCGAACCGGAATTTTTATCAAATTCTGTTTTATTTCCAGCAAAATTTACTTTGTGCCAAGTGCTCCTGCAATATCTGCGATCATATCCTGTACAGCAAGTCTGGATGCATCCGCAAAATTCTCCGGTGTGATTCCCTGCTCCTTATACTTATCCTGCTTATAGGCAGCGATAATTCCGCGGGAAGAATTGATGATTGCTCCGAGTCCGTCCTCATTGAAGAAATGAACAAGATCTTTGCCTTTTCCTCCCTGTGCACCGTATCCCGGTACAAGGATAAAGGACTTCGGCATAATCTTACGAAGAATCTTACCCTGTTCCGGATAAGTTGCTCCGACAACCGCACCGACGTAACTGTAAGAATCTCCCATACAGTCAGCGCCCCACTCTGCAACCTTCTCACCAACGATCTCATACAGCGGACGACCGTCGATCAAGCGGTCCTGAAATTCTCCGCTGGATGGATTTGAAGTCTTAACCAGGATGAAGATTCCCTTCTTTTCTTCTTTGCACACATCAACAAACGGCTTGATTCCGTCTGTTCCAAGATATGGGTTTACGGTTGCAAAATCTTCATCAAAAGTAGAGTAACTCTTGCTTCCGATCTGTACTTTGCCGAGATGTCCGGTTGCATACGCTGCAGATGTCGATCCGATATCGCCTCGCTTTACATCACCGATCACCACAAGGTCTTTCTCATGGCAATAATCAACCGTCTTCTGGAATGCCTTCACGCCCTCGACACCGAACTGCTCGTACATCGCGATCTGTGGTTTTACTGCCGGAATCAGATCATAAGTTGCATCCACGATTGCTTTATTATACTGCCAGATTGCTTCTGCCGCTCCTGCAGGTGTCTCTCCGAACTCTGCGAAGGCAGCTTTCTGAATATGCTCCGGTACATAGGATAACATTGGGTCAAGCCCAACAACGATCGGTGCATTTGTCTTCCTGATTTTGTCTACTAATTTGTTAATCATATTCTTCCCTTTCCCTGTTCCTTTCCAGGATTTTCGTATCATTATTGTTAATTTATGATTTAATTATTCCGTTTTTATTGATTATTGTTCATAAACAATATTGCCGTCACAGATAGTGAGTTTCACCCGTCCGGTTACCTCACGACCATCAAACGGGGTATTTCTTCCCTTGGAAGCAAAGGTATTCTTATCAATCCTGTAGGTTTCATTCGGATCAAAAAGCACAACATCCGCTTTCTTGCCAGGCTGAATATCTCCCTTATCGATTCCGATGATGCGTGCCGGATTGTAACTCATCTTCTCTGCCATCTGCATCGGCGTCAGATACCCGCCGAGTACCAGTTCCGAATAAGTCAGGCAGGCAGCCGTCTCAAGTCCAACGATTCCAAACGGCGCTTTCTTCATTGAGGTATTCTTATCATCAAATGTATGCGGTGCATGGTCTGTTGAAATCACATCCATGATTCCGTCACGCAAACCTTCCTTCAACGCCTCGACATCTTTTCCGGTTCGAAGCGGAGGATTCATCTTGTAGTTCGTATCCGCATCCGTTTCATGCGGAATCAGAATTCCATTTTCAATCTGCGGGACAAATTTCTTGATGTCATCCGAGGTCAGCGTAAAATGATGCGGACATACTTCCGCACTCACTTTAAGACCCTCCTCTTTTGCAAGTTTGACCATCTTGACGGAATCCGCTGTCGAACAATGACACAGATGAAGCTGCGCTCCGGTTTCCTTACTGAGCACAATATCTCTTGCGATAATAACATCCTCCACCGAATTCGTAATGCCCGGCATGTCAAGTTCCTTTGCCTTCGCATCCGCATTCATAACGCCACCGTTGACCATATTGATATCTTCACAATGTGCCAGAACCGGAATACCGTACTTTGCTGCCTCAAGCATTCCTTCACGATACACCTCGGCATTCATAACCGACTTTCCGTCTTCACTGATCGCAGGAATTCCGGCTTCAACCATACCCTTGATATCCGCAAGTTCCTTTCCCTGCTGTCCCTTCGTTACGGCTCCGACCTGCATTACATGAATACAGTGACCGCTGGCAGCCTTTGTATGAACATAATTTACAACATCAGCATTATCTACCACCGGCTTCGTATTCGGCATGGTAAGTACCGTTGTATACCCACCGTGTGCAGCCGCAGCCATACCTGTATAGATATCTTCCTTCTGTTCAAATCCCGGATCACGGAAATGCACATGCATATCAATAAAGCCCGGCATCACGTAATATCCCTTTGCCTGAATCACATGATCCGTCTTTTTAGCCTTCAGATTCTTACCAATCTCAGCGATCACATCATTCTCAATCCGTACATCAGCAACTTCATCCATCTTCGTTGCCGGATTTATCACATGACCGCCTTTAATCAAAATATCCATATATACTCTATCCTTTCCAGTTGTTAAAAGAACATTTTATTTTGTTCGCATTTTTACAGGTGAAGATAACGTTCCTGTCACATTATTCTTTCCCTTTGTTTTGTAAGCTCGTACTTTATAATAATAGGTATGTTTCGAAGCAAGTGTGGTATCCTGATAAAACGTGTTTGCTGTGGTCGCAATCTTTTTATAAGTCCCTTTCTTGCTGGTTGCACGATACACTTCGTAGCCTTTCGCACCGGATACTTCCGCCCAGTTCAGCTTTGCAGAATTCTTAGTAGTGCGGCCATTCTTTACCGTCCCGACCTTGCCGATGCTTGTCCCGGACTTGTCTGTGAATGCCTTAATGCAAAGATTGCCTGTCTGATAGATGGCCCCGGCGTCTGCGAGGTCAACCCATACTCCGTTTTTGTATACAAAACTCTGATTATAATCAATGTATGCACTCGATGCGAAATGCGAATTTGCAGTAGATCGCTCAATATCAATTCCCGCATCCGACCGTCCAAGCTCTACGACAACGGAATAATAAGTCCCCTTAGGAAGCGATACCGCCTTTTTCAGCGGGATCGTGTAATTTCCTTCATATGTCGTCTTACCTTTTACGGTTGCCGCTAAAATTCCGCTGCGCGGATTGGAACGTTTGGCAATATTCGTATAGATTTTAATTGTATACGGGACATTCTCATCTTCATTCAATGCGATCGAGACCGCTCTCAGCTGCTCGTTTGCCGCCCCCTTGGTCTGAAACACGTTAGCTGATACCGGTGTAGTCCACGATTTGGAAACTACCGAGCATCCATCATACTGGTAATTGAAATCATAATTGTCCGCCGGTTCAAAATCCAGGATCCATGCATCATCTTCGATTCCCTTGTCATAATAAGACAGCCAGAAATAACTTTTGATATCATTCCCCGTCTGATCCGACCAGCTATTACGCACAAGCCAGGCACCGTTGCCTGCCGGACGTGTCTTAAAATTCTCTGCCGGGAAATCATCATCCCATCCGACAATATTGACCGCATGATCCGCCGAATCGGAAACCGGACAATAATATGTTGCAACCGTTTCTCCCGTTCGTCCATAGACCGCCTTTGTATCATATACGCCGAGCCGGTTTCCGGCATGAAAAGAAATACCGGCAGCACCATGCTTCATAATTTCCTTTTTAATAGCCTGCGCCTGCTTATGTATATTCAAAATATAGACATTCTGCAAATGGGCTACATCTTTGTTGAATGCGTAGCTCTTGTCAAGTATCTGCAGTGAGTCTGCTTTATTATAGGGAAGTTTTTCCTCCGAAATCAATCCCTGCCACTGCAACAACGCTCTGGTACACAGACTTAAGTTTCCCCCGATCTCCAGATACCGGTAAGTATTCAACATATCCTCATAGGTTCCGCCAAGCGGATCTTCTTCATTATGATAGGTATAATAAGATAACTGCAACTCACTGAGATCAATGTTCTTATTGGCGATCTTATCATCATGGATCAGATCAAACTCTGCAAGGCCTACCGCCGAAAAAGCCCAACAGGTATTATATTTTCCCTGTGTTCTTGTTCCCGGGTACTTCTGTTGAAGTTCGTCCAGACTATATTGATACGCAGATGGAATTGTTGCCGCTTCTGTTGTTCCAATTGATGCAGAAGCCAGCATCACTGTCGTCACGGTACTAACAAGTACTCTTGATATGATTCGATTCATCGTCTCTCCTATGTACTCTTTTGCCAAGGATACATACATTATAGATTGCCTTGCCTTATACTGTCAACCAGACACGACAAAAGACAGAGACAAAATCCTCATCTCCGGATTTCATCTCTGTCTTAATTGCTTTCTTATTTTGCAGCGATCACATCTGCCATATCATAGTGTCCGGCACCCTTGTCATGTAAGAATTTGGCTGCTTCCACAGCGCCTTTTGCAAATACCGCCTTGGAATATGCCGTATGCTTAAATTCGATCACTTCATCCTGTCCGGCGAAGATTACTTCATGTTCACCGACGATATTACCGCCGCGAACGGATGAGATACCGATTTCATACGGATCTCTCTTCTTGCGTTCCTGACTTCTGTCATATTTGTAAGTGTACGCCTCATCAAGCGCCTCATTCATGGAATCTGCCAATGCGAGTGCGGTACCGCTCGGAGCATCTAATTTCTGGTTGTGATGTTTCTCTACGATCTCCATATCAAAGCCTGCCGGTGCAAATACGGCTGCCGCTTTTTTCAATAATTCCATCAGTGTATTGATTCCGAGAGACATATTGGCTGATTTTAAGATTGCCACCTTTTCGTATGCCTTCTCCACTTTAGCGAGCTGTTCTTCTGACAAGCCTGTCGTACAAAGCACAACCGGAATCTGCTTCTCAACACAATGATCAATCAATGCATCCACAGCCTTCGCATTCGAGAAGTCAATAATTACATCCGCCTCAACATCACATTCCGCGAAGCTTTTGAATACAGGATAATCATTCTTGATCCCGTCATATGTGTCGATTCCTGCTACGATCTCGATGTCCGGGTCCTGTGCGCAGATACCTGTAATGCACTGTCCCATCTTGCCGTTGCAGCCATTCATAATCGCTCTTGTCATCTCTATCTTATGTCCTTTCTTTCCTCTTTGATTTTCAAAAGCCCTCCACATCATTCATCGGCTTTTGAAAAGTCACTCCTATTTTACAGAATTCCGTATGCTTTCATTACTTCTGCAAGCTTGGAAGCGTTTGCCTCGCCCATCTCACACAGAGGGGAACGAAGCGGTCCTGCTTCCTTACCCATGAGGTTCAACGCCTTCTTGACCGGAATTGGATTTACTTCTGAGAATAACGCATCAACAAGCGGGAGTCCTTCTCTCTGGATCCGTCTTGCAGTCTCAATGTCACCCTTAAAGAAGCTGTCACACATCTGATGAACCTTTGCCGGTGCCACATTACTCCATACTGAAATGACACCGATCGCACCGATCGACATAAGCGGAACAACAAGTCCGTCCTCTCCGGAATACATATCGATTTTGCCGTCTGTCAGATACATGGTCTGGGAAGCCTGTGCCAGATTGCCGGTTGCTTCCTTTAATCCGACGATATTCTCCTTCGACTTAAACAGTTCCGCAACGGTCTCCGGAAGAAGATTGCATCCGGTTCTTCCCGGTACATTGTACATGATGATCGGACACTTGGTATTATCCGCGATCTGTGAATAATGTCCAATGAGTCCCTGCTGGGTTGCCTTATTATAGTAAGGAGTTACAATCAACAGTCCGTCAACACCGACTTCCTCTGCTTCCTGTGATAACTGGATTGCTGTACGTGTGCAGTTTGAACCGGTTCCCGCAACGACCGGAATACGATGCTTGGTAAACTCAACTGCAGCCTTAATGACATCACGATGCTCCTCCATCGTAAGAGTAGAGCTCTCACCTGTCGTTCCGGCGATCACGATCGCGTCTGTTCCGGCAGCGATCTGCTCGTTTATCATCTCCTCTAATTTGTCATAATTAACATCCTGATTGTCCTTCATTGGTGTTACGATAGCAACACCGGCTCCCTTGAAAATAGCCACTTTGTTCTCCTTTCGTTATATGAACGTATTATTTAACATAAATGAGGTCTTGGTTTGCAATACTTACATACTGCAAAAAAACCAGCTCGAAACGAGCTGGTCAATCTACAAAGAAAATCGTATATCATAGATTTGATAGCTCTCCAACTCACTAGGTAACCGCGTAACACAGTTACAGTTGACAGTCATGCGGCTCTTAACCTCATGCCCAGAAAACAGATTGCAGCGTCTGTCCTCTTCGGCGTTCATCCCTTTCTCCTGCATTCTCCTGTGCCTGCCACATCCTGCAGAATACTCTTAACTCACGCGACCTCTACCATATATGTTCTAATCTTGATAATAGCATGTGACGCATTATTCGTCAATGCCTATTTTTCCGGTGCAATATTATATATCTCATCTGCGTACTCACGGATGCTGTCGTCCAACACACGCCCCGTGCACACAAGCGTCATATCCTCCGGCTTGTTTGCAAACAACTCCTTTAATTCATCCGGCGTAATAACTTTTTCATCCATAATGCCAAGAACTTCATCCAGCACCAGCATATCACATGCTTCCGTCGTCACAACTTTCTTGCCGTAATTAAATCCGTTGCGCAGATTCATGATTTCTTCCTGCTTTACATTCTCCGGTAATTCGTCAAAACATTCATCGGATTTGGCAAACCGGAATACCTTGATCTCCGGCTCCAAACGATTTAAAAAAGCTAATTCATTCTCGTCTTTTCCCTTTAAAAACTGAATGATGATCACATTCTTGCCTTCACTTGCAACATGAATTGCATTACCGATTGCGGCGGTTGATTTACCATGGCCCTCTCCATAATAAATCTGTATTACACCTTTGCTCATAACTGCCTCCTTAAGAACCGGTCCTCGCCGGACTCTCTCAAAACACGATACAAAGAATCTTATGTAACATACCACAATCCCGTCAAATAATCAAGTCCACCCTCAACGGCTACTCTATAAATTCAATCTTGCTCACCGAAACCTCGTAAGCGACACGCTGCTCTACCTCTGTCTCACTCAGCTTTTTGACATATTCTCTGCTTTGGATTCTGCCCCAGATCTGCACATGTGCACCAACTTCAAAGCTTGCCGCAAAACGCGCATTTCTGCCCCAGCAGATGCATGGAATATAGTCAGACTTTCCGTACGAACGATTGACAGCAACAAGCAGATCCGCAATCTCCCTGCCAAGCGGTGTCTTGCGGTAAACCGACTCTTTGCATATGAAACCGTCGAGGAAGATTTCATTGGTTGCTGCTTCTTGCTGATCCTGTGTATCATCAATAAGTTCAAATTCTCTTGCAAACACAGACAATACAAGTCGATTCTTGTGTTCTTCATGTCGGTTAAAAGAACGGAATTGTCCTGTCACATACACATTCTGTCCCTGCAGGCTGTTACTGACATCCACCAGACGTTCCGACACCATAACCGGTATGTAATCCACGAAATTAGATAATCGGTTAACGGATACTTCTACCATATAGAAGCCTTCCCCGTACACTTCGTGACTAAACACAAAATCCGATACAATTTCTCCCATAATAGTTACCTGATTGTTTTCAAACATTTTATCTGCCATGAATTTGCTCCCTTCCTTTTGTGGAAATATTTGTTAGGACTCAGTTTTACCATTTTAGTGTTGTTAGAAATCATCAAAGCATGTCGATAAGGGAATTGAAAAAATATGCAAAACTCTTAAAACCTTGAAAAAACCTTGCCAAACTGCGCATGTGTGCTATAATGTGACATGCTGATGTTTACGCGTTCTTTCTATATAATGCAACGCATTTTATTTCTCAGTAAAAATTGTCGATAAACAATTAAGTTCATAAAAAAGAAGGTAAAATATGATTACAACAAGAGATGATATTCGTAATATTGCAATTATCGCCCATGTCGATCACGGTAAAACAACACTCGTGGACGAGTTATTAAAGCAAAGCGGTGTATTCCGTGAGAATCAGGAAGTGCAGGAACGTGTCATGGACTCGAACGATATCGAGCGTGAGCGTGGAATCACTATCCTTTCCAAGAATACAGCTGTCTTCTACAAGAATACCAAGATCAACATCATCGATACTCCTGGACATGCGGACTTTGGTGGCGAGGTTGAGCGAGTTCTTAAGATGGTAAACGGTGTTGTTCTCGTGGTTGATGCATTTGAGGGCACTATGCCACAGACGAAATTCGTATTAATGAAAGCACTTGCTTTAAATCTTCCGGTTATCGTTTGTATTAACAAGATCGATCGTCCGGAAGCAAGACCGGAAGAAGTGATTGATGAAGTATTAGAGTTATTCATGGATCTGGATGCTTCCGATGAGCAGCTTGACTGCCCATTCATCTATGCATCTGCAAGAGATGGCTATGCACTGTACAACCTCGATGATGAGAAGAAGGATATGACGCCTCTCTTTGAAACGATCGTAAATTATATTCCGGCTCCTACCGGTGACCCGGACGCTCCTACACAGGTACTGATCAGTACGATCGATTACAATGAGTATGTCGGACGTATCGGTATCGGTAAAGTCGACAACGGAAGTCTTAAGGTCAATCAGGAGGCTGTCGTTGTCAACCACCATGATCCGGACAAATTAGAGAAAGTTCGTATCAGTAAGCTGTACGAATTTGATGGTTTAAATAAAGTAGACGTTGCGGAAGCCAAGATCGGATCGATCGTTGCGGTATCCGGTATCGCAGACATCCATATCGGAGATACGATCTGTTCACCGGAGAATCCACAGGCGATTCCGTTCCAGAAGATTTCCGAGCCTACCATCTCCATGAATTTCATCGTTAATGACAGCCCGCTTGCCGGACAGGAAGGTAAATATGTTACCTCCCGTCACATTCGTGACCGCCTTTTCCGTGAGCTGAACACCGATGTATCTCTTCGTGTGGAAGAGACTGACAGCCCGGACAGCTTAAAGGTATCCGGACGTGGAGAGCTGCATCTGTCCGTACTGATTGAGAATATGCGCCGTGAGGGCTATGAATTTGCCGTCAGCAAAGCAGAGGTTCTCTACCACTACGATGAGAATGGCAAAAAGCTTGAACCAATGGAGCTTGCATACGTTGATGTTCCGGATGAATTTACCGGAGCCGTTATCTCTAAGTTGCAGCAGCGTAAAGGCGAACTCCTCAACATGGGTTCTATCGCCGGCGGCTATACAAGACTTGAGTTTAAGATTCCATCCCGTGGACTGATCGGATATCGCGGCGAATTCATGACCGATACCAAGGGTAACGGAATTATCAATACGATTTTTGACGGCTATGAGCCATTCCGCGGTGAGATCGCATACCGCTCTACCGGTTCTCTGATTGCTTTCGAGTCCGGCGAATCCGTAACTTACGGTCTCTTCTCCGCACAGGAGCGTGGTACACTCTTCATCGGACCTGGCGAGAAGGTTTACTCCGGTATGATCATCGGACAGAGTGCAAAGGCAGAAGATATCGAGCTTAATGTATGTAAGAAGAAGCACCTGACCAATACACGTTCTTCTTCCGCTGACGAAGCTTTAACACTTGTTCCGCCACGTAAGTTAAGCCTTGAGCAGGCACTTGATTTCATCGATACCGACGAGCTTCTTGAGGTTACTCCGGAAAGCCTTCGTATCCGTAAGAGAATTCTTGATCCTACTCTTCGTAAGAGAGCTTCTATTGCACGTAAGAATGCAATGAAATAAATTCCGGGTTTGTTGTGATCAGATTGATTTTAAAACGGACGATACCGGATGATAAAGTAACGATAAAAAATTAGCAGTAGTTCATTTGAAAATGACGGACTTTGAACGATACCGACTTTCTCTCAGCTTTTTCTGCGAGTTAACTCCTGCAACGATTTTGGATAGTTGGGAATATCCCAAAGTTTGTGTAAACCTCCAAACTGATGTAAGATAAAATTACTCAGTTTGGAGGTTATTTTTATGGCAAGAAG
>OBLI01000262.1_pt1 | contig 57173 bp, 53 predicted proteins | sample 1519701 | NCBI WGS metagenome assembly OBLI01 (sample SAMEA3663005, study PRJEB22513) | pig gut metagenome | biome: pig gut; feature: pig-associated habitat; material: faeces | place: France | collected 2012
GGTGGAGGGGCGGCATCTGGCGGATCGCTTGGCGAACCTCTTGAAAGAGATTCCCGGCGCAGTGGATGTGGCGGTCGATCAAGAACCACCGCTGCCGCAGTTGCAGATCATCGCCGATCGGGATCGCATCGCACAATATGGCTTGAATGTCTCCGACGTGGCTGATCTGATCGAGTTAGCGATTGGTGGCGCCTCCATCTCGCAGATTTTCGTCGGCAGCAAGAGCTACGACGTAATCTGCCGCTTCAACGACGAGAGCCGCAACTCGCCGGAGAAGATCGGCAACCTGTTGCTGACAACCGGAGCCGGGGCGAAGATCCCCCTTTCGCAGGTGGCAGAGGTGCGGATGACGACCGGAGCCAGCACCATCTCGCGAGAGATGAACAAACGGCACCTGACGGTGCGCGTCAATCTGCGCGGTGTCGATCTGACCGCATTCCTGCAGCAGGCGAACCAGCGCATCGACAAGGAGATTACCTACGACCATCAGGCCACTCGCCTGAAATGGGCGGGTCAGTTCGAGAATCAGCATCGTGCGTATAGTCGCTTGGGAGCGGTCGTCCCGTTTGTTTTAGGCGTGATGCTGCTGCTCCTCTTCGCGGCGTGCGGCAAGTTCCGGCAGGCGGCGCTGATGATGAGTATCGTTCCGTTGGCGCTTTTCGGGGGTATGTTGGCACTGAACCTACGAGGCATGACGCTCAACGTCTCCTCGGCGGTGGGCTTTATCGCCCTGATCGGCGTGGCGATCCAGAACGGCGTGATCATGCTCTCGCACATCAATAACCTGCGTGCGGAGGGTAAGGCGTTGAGAGACGCGGTCGTCTTGGGCACGCGTCACCGTTTCCGCCCCATCTTGATGACCGCTACCGTAGCGGTCTTGGGTCTGTTGCCCGCCTCGATCAGTACCGGTATCGGCTCTGACGTGCAGCGTCCGTTGGCGACGGTGATTGTCTATGGATTGCTTTTTGCCACGGTGATCACGCTTTTCGTGCTTCCCGCACTTTATTATCTAATCGAACGTCGGTATGAGGGTAAGGATGTACAAAATTTGGAGAAAGCAGAGGAGGAATAAGCTATGAATAGAGATAAACGATGGATCAGTGTTTTAGGAGGACTGTTTTTTTCGGTCGCTTTGAGCTTGGCGCAGACGCCGGTCAAGTTGCCATACGCCCAGTATATGAGCCGTGTCATTGACGATAACTTAGGGTATGCCGCCGAGAAATTGAATGTGCCTGCCGCACGGGCCGAGGTGATGGCGGCGAAGGTTTTCAACGATCCGAACCTCTCGGTTTCCTATTATAATAATGAGAACAACACACTACAGATGGGAGAGGGGGTGGAGTTGGAGCTAAGCAAGACCTTCACCTTTGGCAAGCGAGGGGCGAACATCGCGTTGGCGAAGAGCGAGCAGGCACTTTCGGAGGCGTTGCTCGCCGACTATTTCCGTCAGCTCAGGGCAGACGCCACGGTAACCTATTTGGAGGCGTTGCGGCAGCATCGGCTCTATCAGGTGAAGCAACGGGCCTATGAGAACATGCGTCAGTTGGCGGAGAGCGATAGCATTCGTTACCGGTTAGGGGAGATTCGTGAGGTGGATGCTACACAGAGCCAGGTGGAGGCAGGCGTACTGCGTAACGAGTTGGCGCAGGCGCAATCGGAGATCTATCGAGTTTTCAGCGATCTGAGCTTGATGACAGGTACCTTCAGTGCCGATACCCTCTTTGTGCCAGCGGGGGAGTTGCAACTGCCTGCCCGTAGTTTTGTGTTGGCCGATCTGTTGAATGAGGCGTTGCAAACGCGAGCGGATCTCGTGGCTGCCATGCGGAACAAAGAGGTGGCTTCAAAGGCATTGAAGGTGACCCGCCGAGAGCGTAATACGGATGTGGATCTTTCGATCGCCTTCAGTCGCAACGCAAGGGTACACAATGAGGAGGCTCCTGCGCCTCCCTTTACCGGTGTGACCGCGGGAATCGCTATCCCCCTGAAATTCTCCAATCTGAATAAGGGAAGCGTACGTGCTGCCCGGTTCCGGGAGCAGCAGGCGGAATTGCAATATCAAGAGGCCCGTTTAACGGTACAGACGGAGGTGATGCAGGCCTATTGGAGCTATGAGCTATGCAGCAAACAGGTGGAGCAGTATGACAATGGGCTTCTGCGCCAGGCGGCAGAGGTGATGGAGGGGAAAAACTACAGCTATCAGCGTGGCGAGGTCTCTCTGTTGGAGGTGCTCGATGCGCAACGTACCTACGATGAGGTGCAGGCACAGTATATCGAAACCCTGTTCAATTACAGTGTAGCTTTGGTAGAGCTGGAGCGGGCTGTCGGGTTATGGGACATTACCTTTGAGTAAATCTGGCTGCAAATGGATAAAAGAATCCCTTGAGGCAATTGTGTCGCTTCAAGGGATTCTTGTTTTACACCCCCTCGTGAGCAGCGTAATATGGATAGGAAGTCTTTTGGAGGTGATGTTAAATTGTTCTGTAAAGATGTTCTGAATATACGATTTATTTAATTTCCTCCTTTTTTTATGGAGATTTCACACAAAAACGTTTCCCAATCCATAGAAAGGAATAACTTTGTGCGCAATTACTGTGGAAAAATACAAAATCAAATATAGCATAGGAAATGGATACAAAGATTCAAGAACTGACCGATAAAATCTACAAAGAAGGTGTAGAGAAGGGTAACGAGGAAGCAGGGCGAATCATCGCTGAGGCGAACGCCCAGAAAGAGTCAATTGTGAAAGCCGCTGAAGAGACGGCCGCTCGGATCGTTGCGGAGGCGGAGAAACAGGCGGCCGAGCTGAAGAAAAACACCGAGGCCGAGTTGAAATTGTTTGCGTCACAATCAGTCGAGGCATTGAAGAGTGAGGTGACGAACTTGATCACGGGTGACATTGTCAGTGCGAACGTGAAGGCTGCGGTGACAGATCCGGCTTATATGCAGAAGGTGATCCTGGAGTTGGTGAAGAGTTGGCCTGCTCAGGAGTTCTTGACGATCCAGGCTTCGGAGGCAAGCGAGTTGAAGACCTATTTCGAGGCGAATGCCAAGGCGCTGTTGAACAAGGGGTATAAGATTGAGCAGGTGAATGGCAAGAAGGCCTCCTTCTCCATCGTTCCCGCGGATGGCTCCTATAAGGTGACTTTCGGTGAGGAGGAGTTTGTGGAGTTTTTCAAGGAGTTCTTGCGCCCTCAACTGATCGAAATGCTGTTCTGATATGGGTAAGTACTATTATTTGGTATCTGGGCTTCCTGACATCTCCCTTGATGATGGTAAGTTGGCTTATACCGTTGCCGATTTCCGGGCAGAGATGGAGGCGACGCTGTCGGCGAAAGACCAGAAACTAATCGACCTTTTCTTCTTGAAATATGACAATGCCAACCTGTTGGCTTGTCTGAAGGAGGCTGATGCGCCGTTGGATCCTCGCGGACGTATCACTCGTGAGGAGTTTGAGGCGGTTTACAAGGCCCTGAAAGAGGAGGAGAAGCTTCCGAAGAACGAGGCGATTCCTGCCTATCACGTGACGTTTATCCAACGTTATCTGGCGGAGGAGCAGAGTGAGCAGAAGGGCGAGAAGGCGCAGGTGTCATGGGAGGATCAGCTGGCCGCTCTCTACTACGAGGCGGCAATGAAAGCGCCTAATCCCTTCGTGGCTGGATGGTTTGAGCTCAATCTGAACATCAATAATGTATTGACAGCCATTACTTGCCGTAAGTATGGCTTTGATAAATCTCTTTACATCGTGGGCCACAACGAGATCGCAGAGCAGATCCGTACCTCTAACGCACGCGACTTTGGTTTGTCGGATGCCGTGGAGTACTTGCCGGAATTGCAGCGTATCGCCGAGGAGACAGACCTTTACGCCCGTGAGCGTAAGATTGACCTGCTGAAGTGGAAATGGCTGGAGGAGCAAACCTTCTTCAAGACCTTCGACCTTGAGCGTGTCTTCGCCTACCTGCTGCAGTTAGAGATGATCGAGCGCTGGGTGAACTTAGACAAGGCAAGGGGTGAGCAGACCTTCCGCGAGCTGGTCGGCGCGATGAAGAAAGGAAGTGACCATGCGTTGGAAGAATTTAAAAGAAACAATATAAAATAATTATGGCTACGAAAGGTATTGTAAAAGGAATCGTATCCAATCTGGTAACCGTGGAGGTTGACGGTCCGGTTTCCCAGAATGAGATCTGTTACATTTCCGTTGGAGGTGTGAAGCTGATGGCGGAGGTGATTAAGGTTATAGGTAAGAATGCCTTTGTACAGGTGTTCGAGAGCACGCGTGGTATGCGTGTCGGCGATGAGGCTGAGTTCCAAGGACACATGCTGGAGGTAACGTTAGGACCGGGTATGCTCTCTCGCAATTATGATGGTCTGCAGAATGACTTGGACAAGATGCAGGGCGTCTTCTTGAAGCGTGGTGAATATACGTTCCCGTTGGATAGTGAGAAGAAATGGGCGTTCAAACCTTTGGCAAAGGCTGGTGATACTGTAGGCGCTGGTGACTGGCTGGGTGAGGTGGATGAGAACTCCCAACCGCATAAGATTATGGTGCCCTTTACGTTCCAAGGAACCTACACCGTGAAAGAGGTGGCAGCAGAGGGCGCTTATACCATTAACGACACGATGGCTGTCTTGACCGATGCGAATGGCGCTGAGGTGAAGGTGACAATGGTGCAGAAATGGCCGGTGAAGCGGGCGATCACTTGCTACCGCGAGAAACCCCGTCCGTTCAAGTTGCTGGAGACAGGTGTCCGTACGATTGATACGGTGAATCCTATTGTAGAGGGTGGTACGGGCTTTATCCCCGGTCCCTTCGGTACGGGAAAGACGGTGTTGCAGCATGCGATCTCCAAACAGGCTGAGGCAGACATCGTGATCATCGCGGCCTGCGGTGAGCGTGCGAATGAGGTCGTTGAGGTCTTCACTGAGTTCCCTGAGTTGATCGACCCCCATACGGGACGAAAGTTGATGGAGCGTACGATCATCATTGCGAATACCTCTAACATGCCGGTGGCAGCCCGTGAGGCTTCCGTATATACCGCTATGACCATTGCCGAGTATTACCGGGGCATGGGCTTGAAGGTGTTGTTGATGGCTGACTCAACCTCTCGTTGGGCACAGGCGTTGCGTGAGATGTCTAACCGTTTGGAGGAGTTGCCCGGACCGGATGCTTTCCCGATGGACTTGTCTGCGATCGTGGCTAACTTCTACGCACGTGCCGGATTCGTACACTTGAAGAATGGGGCTACCGGATCTGTTACCTTCATCGGAACCGTATCTCCGGCCGGTGGTAACTTGAAAGAGCCTGTGACAGAGAACACAAAGAAGGTGGCTCGTTGTTTCTATGCTTTGGAGCAGGAGCGTGCTGACCGTAAGCGCTATCCGGCTGTCAACCCGATTGATAGCTATTCTAAATATTTGGAATATCCCGAGTTCCAGGAGTATATCTCTAAGCATATCTCTCCGAATTGGATCGAGAAGGTGAACGAGATTAAGACCCGTATGTTGCGTGGTAAGGAGATCGCCGAGCAGATCAATATCTTGGGTGATGACGGTGTGCCCGTGGCTTATCACGTCACCTTCTGGAAGTCTGAGTTGATCGACTTCGTCATCCTCCAGCAGGACGCTTTCGATGCGATCGATGCCGTGACTCCATTGGCTCGTCAGGAGTTTATGTTGGATCGGGTAGTGAACATCTGTCGTGCTGAGTTCCAGTTTGATACATTCTTGGATGTGATGGACTATTTCAAGAAGATGATCAATATTTGCAAGCAGATGAACTACTCCGAGTATCAGAGCGAGGCATTCAAGCAACATAACGCTGAGTTGGATGAGTTGTTAAAGGAGAGAATCGTAAAATAAACGTGACGTATGGCAACAAAAGCATTTCAAAAGATATATACGAAGATTACCCAGATCACGAAGGCAACCTGTTCGTTGAAGGCGACAGGTGTGGGGTATGATGAGTTGGCTTCTGTCGATGGCAAGCTGGCTCAGGTGGTTAAGATTGTCGGCGACGAGGTGACGTTGCAGGTTTTCTCCGGAACGGAGGGTATCCGCACCAACGCCGAGGTGGTGTTCATGGGCAAGGCTCCCTCTTTGAAGGTGGGTGACCAGCTGGCAGGACGTTTCTTCAACGCCTATGGTGAGCCCATTGATGGCGGACCTATTCCTGAAGGACGTGAGGTGGAGATTGGTGGTCCCTCAGTGAATCCCGTGCGTCGTAAGCAGCCCTCTGAGTTGATCGCTACCGGTATCGCTGGTATCGACTTGAACAACACATTGGTGACGGGTCAGAAGATCCCCTTCTTCGCAGATCCTGACCAGCCTTTCAACCAGGTGATGGCGATGGTGGCCCTGCGTGCCCAGTCGGATAAGATCATCTTGGGTGGTATGGGTATGACGAACGACGATTACCTCTTCTTCAAGAATACCTTCAGCAACGCCGGTGCGTTGGATCGTATCGTCAGCTTCATCAATACGACGGAGGATCCCTCTGTGGAGCGTATCTTGATTCCGGATATGGCGTTGACGGCTGCGGAGTATTTCGCCGTGGAGAAGAACGAGAAGGTGCTCGTTTTGTTGACCGATATGACCAACTATGCCGATGCCCTGGCGATTGTCTCCAACCGTATGGACCAGATCCCGTCAAAAGACTCTATGCCGGGTTCGCTCTATTCGGATTTGGCAAAGATTTACGAGAAGGCGGTGCAGTTCCCAGCTGGTGGTTCTATCACGATCATCGCTGTGACGACTTTGTCTGGTGGCGATATTACCCATGCGGTGCCTGATAACACGGGTTACATCACCGAGGGCCAGCTCTACTTGCGTAGGGATAGCGATGTGGGTAAGGTCATCGTCGATCCGTTCCGAAGCCTTTCTCGTTTGAAACAGTTGGTAACGGGTAAGAAGACCCGCGAAGATCACCCGCAAGTGATGAATGCGGCGGTTCGACTCTATGCCGATGCAGCTAATGCAAAGACCAAGATGGAGAATGGTTTTGACTTGACCGACTACGATAACCGTGCTCTCTCCTTCGCAAAGGATTATTCATCGAAGCTGTTGGCGATCGATGTCAATCTCGATACTACCGAGATGCTCGACGTGGCATGGGGCTTGTTCGCCAAGTATTTCAACCCTGCTGAGGTGAATATCAAGCAGGTATTCGTGGATAAGTATTGGAAGAACTAACGTATAGTAACATTTACACATGGCTATAAAGTTTCAATATAACAAGACGTCACTTCAGCAATTGGAGAAGCAGCTGAAGATGCGAGAGCGCTCCCTGCCTACTATCAAGAGTAAGGAGAGTGCCCTTCGTATCGAGGTGAAGCGCACCAAGGATGAGGTGAGTAAGTTGGAACTTCAGCTGGAGCAAGAGATACAGAGCTACGAGAATATGGTGGCCCTGTGGAACGAGTTTAATCCTGAGTTGATCGTTGTGAAGGATGTCTCCCTCTCGACTAAGAAGATCGCCGGAGTGGTCGTTCCGTTGTTGGATGAGATTAAATTCGAGATCGGACATTACAGTCTCTTTAATGCCCCCGCTTGGTATGCCGATGGTATCGACCTGCTGAAGAAGTTGGCACGTACAGGCATTGAAGCGGAGTTCGCAGGCATGAAGCTGGAGTTGTTGGAGCACGCCCGGAAGAAGACCACACAGAAGGTCAACCTTTTTGAAAAGGTGCAGATTCCTGGCTATAAGGATGCGATCCGTAAGGTGAAACGATTCATGGAAGACGAGGAGAGTCTCTCTAAGTCTTCCCAGAAGATTATGAGGTCTAATCAAGAAAAGCGCAAAGCGAAAGAAGAGGAGGTGGCTGTATGATCGCTAAAATGGAGAAACTGACTTTCCTTATCTATCATAAGGAGTATGAGCGCTTCTTGACGGAGTTGCGTACGCTGGGTGTTGTACATGTCGAGCTTAAGCAACAAGGTGAGAGCGATGAGAAGCTGCAAGCCCTTTTGCAACAGTATGCCGCCTATAAGACGGTTCTCAAGGAAATGTCGTCGCTCACAGCCAATGCAGTACCAGGTCACTTGGAGGGGGAGGCTACGATAGAGGCAACCCTTCGTGATTTTGATGCCATGCAGGGTAAATTGCAACAGTTGATGGCGCAGCTTCCGGCATTGGATCGTGAGATTGCCTTGATGGAGCCTTGGGGAGAATTTGATTGGCAAACGATCGATGGCCTGAAAGCTAACGGTTGGGTGATGCAGTTCTTCTGCTGTCCTGAGAAATCGTTCGACGAGGCATGGCGGGATAGTTGTCATGCTACAGTGATCAGTGTGAAGGGTGGGCAGGCCTATTTCGTGACGGTCAATCGGGAGCCGGTGGAGTTGGAGGCTGAGATCGTTCGCTTGCCTCATCATCGTCTTTCTGAGCTGAAGAGCCGTAGGCAGGCTTTGAGCGAGGAGATTGCTTCGTCTAAGAGCAGTTTGTCTGCTTATTGCATTACGCACGTGCCTATTGTGGAGGCAGCTATGCGCGTTTTGCAGAGCGAGATCGACCTCTTGAAGGTGACTTTGGGCGGTGAGCGTATGGCTGACGGCGCATTGGTGCTGTTGGAAGGCTGGGTGCCCGAAGAGAACAGTGCGGCTGTCCGTCAGATGTTAGAAGCCAGTGGCGTTTACTACGAGATGAGGCCTGCCGAGAAGGAGGAGAACGCACCGATCAAGCTGAAAAACAATGCGGTGACACGTCTTTTTGAGGTGCTTACCAAGATGTATGGAATGCCGGATTATGCTGAGTTCGATCCTACTCCGATGTTGGCGCCCTTCTATGCGCTCTTCTTCGGTCTCTGTGTTGGCGATGCTGGTTACGGTCTCTTGCTGGTTTTGTTAGGACTCTATCTCAAGCGGAAGGTAAGTCATTCCATGGCTGGTATGATGAACCTGTTGATCACACTTGGTTTGGCTACGACCATTGTTGGTGCTTTGGTGGGAACCTTCATGGGTGTGGAGCTGGTTAGCCTTGACCTGCCGGAATGGATCAAACAAAGTATGATTGTCGGCAAGTTCGGTGATACGGCTTATGATAAGACGATGATTTTCGCTTTGATCGTAGGTATGTTCCACTTGATCTTTGCGATGACGGTGAAAGCCATTTGTGCTACCGCACGTTTTGGCTTCAAGAATGCACTTTCTGAATGGGGCTGGTGGCTCTTTGTCGGTGGTACGGTTGCTATTGCGACACTTAACTACCTGGATGTGCTTTCTATGGATCTCGCAAAGACAGCTTTCATCGTAATCAGTGGTGTGTCGGCGATTGGTATTTACTTACTCAACAACTTGAAACGTAATGTCTTCATCAATGTAGGTGCCGGCCTTTGGGCTACTTATAATATGGCGACTGGCTTGATGGGAGACTTGCTTTCTTACCTTCGTCTCTATGCGCTTGGCTTGGCTGGAGGTATGTTGGGAGGCGTTTTCAATACGTTAGGTATGCAGTTGCGTGACAGTCTGGATGGGGTGCTCTTCGGCATTCCGGGCTGGATCTGTTTCGCCCTCATCTTTGTCTTTGGCCATGGTTTGAACATTGCCCTCTCTTGCTTGAGCGGCTATGTTCACTCTATCCGTTTGACATTTGTCGAATATTTCAAGAACTCAGGTTATGATGGTAGAGGTGTGGCCTATAAGCCTTTTTCCACTACCAGCTCTGAGGAATAGTAAACAATATCAATTAGAATAATTAAATCAGAATATTAATAACAATTTAAAATTATAATCATTATGGACTTAACTCTTTTATTAGGTTATTTAGGACTGGGCTTGATGTTAGCCCTCGCAGGTATCGGTAGCTGCTACGGAACTACTATTGCAGCGAATGCGGCTGAAGGCGCTTTGAAGAAAGATCCCTCCAAGTCTGCCGGTTACATGATTCTTTCAGCTATGCCCGCTTCCCAGGGTTTGTATGGTTTTGTTGCTTTCATGACAGCAGGTGCGATCACTCCCGAGAATGCGTTGTTGAAATTTGGCATGGGTGTCAGTGTAGGTTTGGTATTCTTGATCTCAGCTATTCGTCAAGGCCAGTTGTGTGCGAATGGTATTGCTGGTATGGCTCAAGGTCACGATGTACAGACTAATACTATGATCTATGCTGCATTACCGGAGTTCTATGCGATCTTAGCGTTGGTAGGTACTTTCTTGGTATAAGCTAAGGACTCATAATCATCATCCTATATTTAATTAAGAAAGGGTGTGCGATTGGAATTAATTCCTGTTGCACACCCTTTCTTGTCGTATTTGTTGTCGGTATAATTACTACTGTTGGCCCTCAACGGTCACATTCTTATTGATTTTTGTGACAAGACCTTGAAGCACTTTGCCTGGTCCTAACTCAATAAAGTGAGTGGCACCATCTGCAATCATGTGCTGTACGCTTTGTGTCCAACGGACAGGTGCTGTCAGCTGTGCGATTAAGTTCGCTTTGATCACCTCTGGATCTGTCTCACCCTTCGTACTCACGTTTTGATAAACCGGACACTTGGGTGCGTTGAAAGTGGTGCTCTCGATAGCAGCGGCCAACTCAGCACGGGCAGGCTCCATCAGCGGAGAGTGGAAAGCGCCACCCACTTTCAGCTTTAGTGCACGTTTTGCGCCGGCAGCCAATAATTGCTCACAAGCAGCGTCGATACCTGGAATAGAACCTGAGATCACGAGTTGACCCGGACAGTTGTAATTCGCACAAACAACTACCTCATTCTCTATGCTGGCACAGATTTCCTCAACTTTTTCATCGGGCAAAGCCAATACAGCGGCCATAGTAGAGGGTGTAGCCTCACAGGCCTTCTGCATCGCTTGGGCACGCTTGGAAACCAATACCAAACCATCCTCAAAAGAGAGGGCACCTGCGGCTACGAGGGCAGAAAACTCACCGAGGGAGTGGCCTGCTGTCATGTCGGGCTGAAAAGCATCACCCAATGTTTTTGCTAAAATCACGGAATGGAGGAAAACGGCAGGCTGTGTGACTTTTGTCTGTTTAAGATCCTCATCCGTACCAGTAAACATCAAGTCTGTGATGCGGAATCCCAAGATCTCATTCGCTTTCTCAAATAGCTCTTTGGCAAGGGGATTCTCTTCGTAAAGGGCTTTACCCATACCTACGAATTGCGCTCCTTGGCCAGGAAACACATAAGCTTTCATCTTTCTAATAATTTTCTAATTTCAGATTTTTAATACCGCGCAAAGGTAATAAAATTGCGTTTACAGGGCTACTTTTCATAACAAATTGTATCTTTGCCCCCGTTCAAGGAGGAACTATTAACATTTTAATTAAAGCATAAAAGTATAATTGTCATGAATGAATTACTGTTTATTGGAAATTTAGGAACAGGTGAGATTATTATTATTGCAATCATCGTTTTGTTGCTCTTCGGTGGCAAGAAGATCCCTGAGTTGATGAAGGGTATTGGTAAGGGCGTGAAGAACTTCAAGGACGGTGTGAAAGGATTAGAGGACGACATCAAGCTCGACGATACGGACACAGATAAGAAGTAAGGCGGAAGATGCAACAAGATGAGATGTCTTTCTGGGACCACCTGGAAGAGCTGCGCTGGACGTTATTCCGATCTATTTTAGCCCTCTTCGTTTTTGCGATAGCGGGCTTCTCGGTGATGCCTTGGCTGTTCGACCATGTGATCATGGCGCCATGCTCTTCCGATTTCATCCTTTATAGGGAGTTGTGCAAAATCAGTGAGCATTTACCTTTCTTGCCCGACTTCTGCAATGATGATTACCATGTGGATATTGTCAACATCAAATTGGCGTCCCAGTTTTTCACGCACATGACCAGTTCGTTCTGGCTGGCACTGTTGCTAACTTTTCCCTACTTGATGTGGGAAGTGTGGAAGTTTATCAGTCCAGCGCTATACGAGAACGAAAAGAAAAACGTACGTTGGGTATTTCTTTTTGGCACACTAATGTTTTTTGTGGGGTGTGCTGTGGGGTATTTTCTGGTTTTCCCGATGACGCTGCGTTTCTTGGCCACTTACGAATTGAGTGCCATGATTACGGAGCAGGTGTCATTAGATTCCTACATGGATAATTTCCTGATGTTGATTTTTGTGATGGGAATAGTGTTCGAGATGCCATTACTCTCGTGGTTGTTGTCGCAGTTGGGTCTGCTCAACCGTTCTTTTTTCCACAAATACAGACGGCATGCGATCGTTGGCTTGTTGGTTGCCGCAGCATTTATCACGCCGAGTGGTGATCCATTCACGTTGAGCGTCGTGTTCTTCCCGCTTTATGGCCTCTATGAGTTGAGTGCTTTCTTTGTGAAGAGAGCGCCTGAGGAAGAGGAGGAAGTGGCTGAAGCCTGACCTTATAGCGTATTTTGAGTTTTGGGATTTAAGTACTTTGGGACTTAAATCCCAAAACTCTACATTATTTATTAAGATTCCAAACTAATAATTGATTGTTGACGACATGAAACACATGCTTTCGGGGATATGTTGCTTGGGACTGTTACTGTCTTGCGCCCCTAATCAGACAACGCAACAGCAAACGGCCGATCTGGCGGGCGTGGTAAACCCGATGATCGGTACAGACTTCACGGGAAATACCTATCCGGGTGCGCAAGTGCCTTTTGGCATGGTGCAGTTGAGTCCTGATAATGGATTGCCTGGCTGGGATCGAATCTCAGGTTATTTCTATCCGGATTCTACGATCGCTGGCTTCAGCCATACGCACCTTTCGGGAACCGGTGCGGGCGATCTCTATGATATTCTTTTCATGCCTGTCACTCGCCCTTACAAGGAGGCGGAGGGGCCCTTAGGCATCTATTCCAGTTTCTCACACGATGAGGAGAGTGCTTCAGCCGGCTACTACCGGGTGCGCTTGAAAGACTACGACATCTTGGCCGAGTTGACGGCTACTGAGCGTTGCGGCGTGCAGCGTTACACCTTTCCGGAGGCGGATGCCTCTATCTTCTTGAACTTGAAGAAGGCGATGAACTGGGACTATACCTTGGATTCACGGATCGAGGTGGTCGATTCAGTGACGATTCGTGGTTATCGCTTCTCGCAGGGCTGGAGCCCCAAGCAGCATGTCTATTTCGAGACCCGTTTCTCAAGACCTTTTGAGGCGATGCAGTTAGATACGACAGCGATTGCGACCAAAGATCGTGGACGCATCGGCACGGCGACAATCGCTCGCTTCGATTTCAAGACGTCGAAAGATGAGCAGATTGTAGTAGTGACCGCTTTATCCGGTGTCAGTGCTGAGGGTGCACATAAGAACCTTGTGGCTGAGGCGAAGGATTTGGACTTTGAGGGTTATAGAAATCGTGCAGCCGAAGTTTGGAACAAGGAGTTAGCCAAGATCGAGGTGAAAGGTGGCACGTCTGACGACCGGGTGAACTTCTACACGGCGCTCTATCACTCGATGATCGCCCCGACAATCTATAGTGATGTGGACGGTGCTTATTTTGGTCCCGATGGGCAGACCCATGCAGGCGAGGGCCATACGAATTACTCCACTTTCTCTTTGTGGGACACTTACCGGGCGGCTCATCCGTTATTTACCTATACACAGCCACAGCGAGCCAATGATATGATCAAGGGCTTCTTGAAGTTCTATGAGCAACATGGGGCATTGCCGCTTTGGAATCTGTATGGTTGGGAAACCGACATGATGATTGGCTACCACGCTGTCCCCGTGATTGTGGATGCTTATCTAAAGGGAATAGGTGATTTCGATGCGGAGAAGGCATTGGAGGCTTGTGTGGCTTCTGCGAATCGGGATGACTACCGAGGCATTGGAGAGTATAAGCGGTTGGGCTATGTGCCGGCTTATAGCGATCCGAAGAAGTGGGAGAGTTGGTCCCTTTCCAAGACCTTAGAGTATGCGTACGACGATTATTGCATTGCTCGCATGGCTGAGAAGATGGGCAAGGCGGAGATCGCCAAGGAGTTTTATGCCCGTTCGCAGAATTATCGTAACGTCTATAACCCTGCTACCAGTTTCTTCCAGCCGAGGGATGAACAGGGTCGCTTTAATCCGAAGTTCAATCCCGATGAATATACCGAGGATATTTGCGAGAGCAATGGTTGGCAATATATGTGGTCGGTGCAGCAGGACATTGACGGCTTGATGCAGTTGGTAGGCGGAAAGGCTCGTTTCGCCGAGAAGCTCGATAGTATGTTCACCTACACGCCTGCTTCCGATGAGGAGTTGCCGATTTTCAGTACCGGTATGATTGGCCAGTATGCCCACGGCAATGAGCCGGGTCATCATGTGATCTACCTCTTCAACAAGGTGGGTGAACCTTGGAAGACGCAACAATATGCTTCGAAAGTGATGCGAGAGCTGTATCAAAACACTCCGGCTGGCTTGTGTGGTAACGAGGATTGCGGTCAGATGTCGGCTTGGTTGGTGTTCAGTGCGATGGGGTTCTACCCCGTTGATCCGATCAGTGGTATGTACGAGATCGGTTCCCCTCTCTTTGAAGAGGTGAAGATGCGGTTGGAAAACGGCAAGCATTTTACGGTGAAAGCTCCAGGAGCCAGTGCTGAGCGTATCTATGTGCAGTCGGTCAAATTGAATGGCACTCCTTACAACAAGAGTTACATCACGCATGAGCAGATTATGGATGGTGCTACCTTGGAGTTGGAGATGGGAACTGAGCCAGGACCGGTTTGGTATGAATAATCATAACTATAACAGTATAAAATCAAGGGATAATGAAATCTATTCTTGACAATCGCCCCGCATTGGCGAAGGCAGTGAACGATGTGGCTGAGGTGGCTGGCTATCTCTGGCTAAAGGGATGGGCTGAGCGTAACGGCGGAAATATCACAGTAAACATTACTGAGTTTGTAGATGAGGAGATCAAGGCCATGCCGGCTTTGACCGAACCGACTCCGATCGGATCCTTCCAGCCTCATCTGAAGGGATGCTATTTCTTCTGCAAGGGAACGAATCGTCGTATGCGCGATTTAGCACGTTGGCCCATGGAGAACGGTTCGGTGATCCGAATCTTGGATGACTGTGCGCATTACGAGATTATCGCTGATGCGCCGGTAAAGCCGACTTCAGAGTTACCCTCTCACTTGGCGGTACATAATCGCTTGCTTGAGAAAGGATCGCCCTATCGTGCCTCTTTACATACTCATCCGATTGAGTTGATAGCCATGACACACACCCCTCGTTTCTTGCAGGCCGATGAAGCGACTAAAGTGCTATGGAGTATGCTTCCGGAGTCTCGTGCCTTTTGTCCCCGAGGTTTGGGCATGATTCCTTATAAGTTGCCAGGTTCAGTAGAGTTAGCTGAGGCGACAATACAGGCGTTAGAGAAACAGGATGTAGCGATGTGGGAGAAACATGGTGTCTTCGCAATTGATACAGACATCATTTCTGCTTTCGATCAAGTGGATGTGATGAATAAGGCAGCCTTGATCTATATTGCATCCAAGAATATGGGCTTTGAGCCTGATGGTATGACACAGGAGCAAATGGATGAGCTGCGTGACGTGTTTCATTTGCCGGGATAGAAGGTGATATGACTGAGAGAGGTGGTGTATTACAGCCACCTCTTTTGCATTCTGTATGTGTCGGTCGGATGAGGGTGTCGGCTATGCGGATACGATGAACTTGTAGGTGTCTTATGGCAATGAATGAGGGATAACCGTATTCTCAATTGAATTAAAATGCTTAATTTCGCGGCTTGTGGGTTAAAGAGGCCCAAAAGAAAAGTAAACACAAACATTGTATATATATTCTATGTATAGAACGAGGACTTGTGGGGATTTGCGCTTGGCAGATGAAGGCTTGGTGGTAACATTGGCCGGCTGGGTGCAGCGTACCCGGAAAATGGGAGGTATGACCTTCGTGGATCTGCGCGATCGGTATGGCATTACGCAGCTGGTGTTTAACATGGAGCAGGATGCGGCGCTTTGTGAGCAGGCGAATCACCTGGGCCGTGAGTATGTGATCCAAGTGACAGGTACAGTACGGGAGCGTTCGAGTAAGAATGCTAATTTGCCGACTGGCGAGATTGAGTTGATCGTCTCTAAGCTAAATGTTTTGAACAAGGCTTTGACCCCTCCTTTTACAATTGAGGAGGATACCGATGGGGGTGATGACCTTCGTATGAAGTATCGTTACCTTGACTTACGTCGGGCGGCTGTGCGTCGCAACTTGGAGTTGCGTCATAAAATGGCTTTCGAGGTGCGTCGTTATTTGGATGAGCAGCGTTTCTTAGAGGTGGAGACACCGGTGTTGGTGAACTCTACGCCAGAGGGTGCCCGCGACTTTGTGGTGCCTTCGCGTATGAACCCGGGACAATTCTATGCGCTTCCGCAGAGTCCGCAGACATTGAAGCAACTTTTGATGGTCTCTGGCTTTGATCGTTATTTCCAGATAGTGAAGTGTTTCCGAGATGAAGATTTGCGTGCGGATCGTCAGCCTGAGTTCACGCAGATCGACTGTGAGATGAGCTTTGTGGAGCAGGAGGATATCTTGGAGTTGTTCGAGGGATTGATCAAGCATCTCTTCAAGACTTTGCGTGGCATTGAGATGAAGGAGCCGTTGCGCCGGATGACTTGGCAGGATGCCATGAAATATTACGGTAGCGATAAGCCGGACTTGCGTTTCGGCATGCCTTTCGTGGAGCTGATGGATGTGATGAAAGGCCATGGCTTCTCTGTGTTCGATAATGCGGCTTATATTGGTGGTATATGTGCGAAGCGTGCGGCTAACTACACGCGTAAGCAGCTGGATCAGTTGACAGAGTTTGTGAAACGTCCGCAGATTGGTGCGAAGGGAATGGTCTATGCTCGTGTGGAGGTGGATGGCCATGTGAAGTCGAGCGTGGATAAATTCTATACGCAAGAGGTATTGCAGCAGATGAAAGCGGCCTTTGATGCAGAGCCAGGCGATTTGATCTTGATTCTTTCTGGCGATGATGCCATGAAGACCCGTAAGCAACTTTGTGAGTTGCGTTTGGAGATGGGTAATCAGTTGGGCTTGCGTGATAAGGACCAGTTCGCTTGCTTGTGGGTGATTGATTTCCCGCTCTTTGAGTGGAGCGAGGAGGATCAGCGTTTCTATGCGATGCACCATCCGTTCACCTCACCGAATCCCGAAGATATTCCTTTGCTGGATAGTAATACAGGTGCTGTACGTGCGAATGCTTATGATATGGTCATTAACGGTGTTGAAGTGGGTGGAGGATCTATCCGTATCCACGACAGCCAGTTGCAAGATAAGATGTTTAAGCTATTAGGCTTTACCGAGGAGCGTGCGCAGCAGCAATTTGGCTTCTTGATGAATGCTTTCAAGTATGGTGCACCCCCTCATGGTGGCTTAGCATTTGGTTTGGATCGTTTAGTTTCTATCTTTGCCGGGCTGGATTCAATCCGCGATTGTATTGCTTTCCCGAAGAACAACTCTGGCCGCGATGTCATGTTGGATGCGCCGGGTGAGTTGGAACCGGGACAATTGGAGGAATTAAGCCTGAAGGTAGAGGTGAAATGATCAAGATCAGGGAGATCCTAAGGGAGATTGAGCTTCTCGCTCCGCTCCCCCTGCAAGAGAGTTTTGATAATGCGGGGGTGCAGGTAGGTGATGTGAACCAGTTTGCTTCTGGGGCTTTACTTTGTCTGGATGTGACTGAGGAAGTGATCGAGGAAGCGATCGATCGGGGGTGTAACCTGATCATCTCCCATCATCCGTTGGCTTTTCGCCCTTTCAAGTCGTTGACGGGTTGTACCTACGTTGAACGCTGTTTAATGAAGGCTTGCAAACACGACTTGGTGGTTTATGCGGCACATACCAACCTTGACAACGCTGTGGGTGGCGTGAACTATCGTTTGGCGGAGCTATTAGGGTTGCAGAACGTGCGCGTCTTGAGCCCTCAACAAGGTGCTTTGCTGAAGTTGGTGACATTTGTGCCGGAGCTGCAAGCAGAAGTTGTGCGTCATGCGCTTTTCAATGCGGGTGCGGGATCGATTGGTCACTACGATTGTTGCAGTTACAGCTTGCAAGGTGAAGGTACTTTTCGTGCACGGGAAGGGTGCCACCCTTTTTGTGGTGAGATTGGAGAATTGCATACGGAACGAGAGGTACGGATCGAGACGATTTTGCCTGCCTATAAACAAACAGCCGTGATGCGCGCTTTACTGTCTGCGCATCCCTACGAGGAGCCTGCGTTTGATTTTTATCCTTTGAGCAACAGTTGGTCGCAAGCGGGATCAGGTGTTGTGGGCGAATTGCCGGATGCGGAAGATGAACTAAGTTTCTTAGAGCGGGTAAAGCACATTTTGAAGGTGGGTTGTGTGAAGTATTCGAAACTTACGGGGCGACCTATTCGAGAGGTGGCACTCTGTGGAGGGAGTGGAGCTTTCCTCATCAAAGAGGCGATTGCTTATGGAGCAGATGTGTTGATCACAGGAGAGGCAAAATATAATGATTTCTACGATGTAGAGGATCATATCCTGCTGGCTGTCGTGGGGCATTATGAGTCGGAAGTCTGTACAAAAGATATATTTTATAACGTTATATCGAAAAAATTCCCTACATTTGCGGTGCATTTTTCGAATGTTAATCAGAACCCAGTAAATTATTTATAGAATGGCTACAGATAAACAATCAGCTGACAAGGAATATACCGTGGAGGAGAAACTCTACACGCTGTATCAACTTCAGACGATTATGACGGATATCGACAAGATCAAGACACTGAGAGGTGAGCTTCCTTTGGAGGTGCAAGACCTGGAGGATGAGATCGCTGGTTTGGAGACCCGTCTTCAGAATTATCATGCGGATATTGAGGATATCAAGGTGGACATTGCGGATCAGAAACATCGGATCACGGAGTGCAAATCTTTGATTGAGCGTTACACGGCTCAGCTGGATAATGTGCGCAACAACCGAGAGTTTGATAATCTCTCTAAGGAGATTGAGTATCAGGGTTTGGAGGTTGAGTTTTCTGAGAAGAAGATCAAGGAGTTCACGGAGGAAATCCGTAATCGTGAGCGTGAGATCAACGAGTTGAAGCAGGTATTGGAGGGTCGTCGCGCTGATTTGCAGCAGAAGGAATCTGAGTTGGATCGAATCATTGCGGAGACCAAGCAGGACGAAGAGAAGTTGCGTGAGCGCGCTAAGAAATTAGAGGTCACGATCGAACCGCGCCTGTTGACAGCATTCAAGCGTATCCGCAAGGGAGCACGCAACGGTTTGGCTGTAGTCACTGTGCAGCGTGGTGCTTGTGGCGGTTGTTTCAATAAGATTCCACCTCAGAAGCAGTTGGATATCAAGCTCCGTAAGAAGATTATCGTGTGTGAATATTGTGGTCGTATCATGATTGATCCGGAGTTAGCGGGCATTGAGGATTGACGCAATTGAATAAGACAGCAGATAAAATGGTTCCGGCTCGTGAAATGGGTCGGGACCATTTTTGTTTCAATCAGAAAAGACTATGTTTCAATCGAAAGTAGAACGGTTTATTCAGCAACAAGGGCTGTTAACCGGCAAGAAACTCGTATTAGTGGGCCTGAGTGGAGGGGCAGACTCTGTCGCGCTTTTGGGGGTATTGGTACGATTAGGTTATTCTTGTCGGGCTTTGCATTGCAATTTCCATCTGCGAGGGGAAGAGTCTGATCGTGACGAGGCGTTTGCTTGTCGGTTTGCGGATTCCTTGGAAGTACCTTTCTTGAAGATTGATTTTGACACGATAGGTTATGCGAAGATGCATCATGAGTCGATAGAGATGGCAGCTCGCACACTGCGTTATCGTTGGTTTGAGGAACAACGTCGAGCATTCGACGCAGAGGCGATTGCAGTAGCCCATCATCGAGATGATAGTGTGGAAACGTTGTTGATGAATCTTTTGCGGGGAAGTGGCTTGAGAGGTTTGGGAGGTATTCGTCCTCGGAATGGGCTGGTGGTTCGCCCCCTGTTGGCAGTGAATCGGTCAGAGATAGAGGAATGGTTGAATACCCAAGGCTGGGAATATATGACAGATAGCAGCAATTTGTCGGATACTTTTACCCGTAATTTTATTCGTCTGCGTGTACTTCCCTTGTTAGAACAGCTTAATCCTGCCGCTCGGGAGGCGATAGCCCGTTCTGCGGCGCATCTTTCCGCTGCAGAGCAGTTGTATGACTATATGGTGGAAGAGGCTCGAAAAGAGGTGTTTGTGTCGGATGGCTCACTGTCTATTGAGGCCTTGATGCGCTATCCTGCTCCAGAGACGTTGCTGTATGAATGGCTGCGCCCGTATGGATTCAGCCGGATTGTAGTGAGTGAACTGTTTGAGGCACTCACAGGTCTTTCTGGAAAACAATTCTATTCAGCCACGCATCAAGTGTTGAAGGATCGTGATCGATTGTATATCGCTCCCTTGCAGGAGCCTCCCGCTTGGCAACCGGTGACGATTCCGGTCGCAACCGGTGAGCTGATGCAACCCATACGACTCTCCGTCCGATTGATTGAGCGTACACATGATTTTCAAATGGAACGTACGCCGAATGTTGCTTATTTTGATGTCGATAAATTACCGGATGCGTTTTCGCTTCGTTTACCTTATACAGGTGATTGGTTTGTTCCATTTGGTATGCGTGGCCGGAAAAAACTGAGTGACTTTTTTGCGGATCAAAAGATGACCCGTTGGGAAAAAGCAGGGCAGGCTTTACTTTGTGCGGGTGATTCGATTGCCTGGGTAGTAGGGCGACGAGCTGATGATCGCTTTCGGGTGGATGAAACTACAAAAATGATATGTAGCGTGAAAAAAATAGAGCAAAGAGAGGCTGAATAATAAATTATGGCTATATTTGCGCATCAAAAATACCCCGCAGATATATCTCTAACGCTTCAATTAGAGGAATAATCCGGTTTTAAATGAGTTTGTAATTAGATTAGCAAGATTTACCAAAGAACAAAAGGAATACCTGTGAGTTTTTTGCCTATTCTACATTAGGCTTAGACAGGTTGATTGTTTATATTAATACCGCAGTATGCAGAAATATAACATTATTGAATTAAATGAGAAGCAGCTACCTGAGCTTCAGAAGATCGCTGAAGAGTTAGGAGTCACAAAAGCCAGCGAGTTAGATAAGCAAGCGCTGGTATATCGAATATTGGACGAGCAAGCGATCGTGCTTGCCGAAGAGAATAAAAAAGAGGCGAAGAAGCCCGAAGGACGCAAACGGGGACGCCCGGCGAAAGCAAAGACTACTCCCGAAAATTCAGGAGATGAACCAACCGCAGAGATGAACCAACCCTCGGATACGGAGCAAACAGCTGCGACAAAGGAGTCAAATCCGCAGAAGCCGAGCAAGAAGCGGAAAGCAAGAGTGGCTGCGGTTTCTGTAGCTACTGTCGATTCCAACCAACCTATGGATGAACCTGTGCAAGAGACTGTTATTCATGCATTGAACAATAAGGAGCCTCAAGCGTTTGAAGGTAAAGTAGAGGAGCCATCAGGCATGGAGGTAGAGGTGAAAGAAGAGGTTTCACAACGAGACGAGGAGATAGTTTTCTCCGATACGTTGGTTACGGGAGAGGCAGAGCCAATGGCTACGGTTGATACACCTGAAGCAAAGGTGATAGAAGAAGATCATCGGAGATTGGTTTTCCGTCATCCGGATGCGAAATCAGTATTGGATCAGATCATGCCTATTCAACCTGCCAAGACCGAACCGAAACAACAGCCACAGAATAAGAATAATAACAACAATCCGAATATCAATAATAATGTAGCGCCCAACAACGGTAATGCCGTGAATGCGCAGCCGCAGGAGAAAGCCTACGATTTTGAGGGTATCTTGATGGGTACGGGTGTGTTGGAAATGATGCCTGATGGCTACGGTTTCTTACGCTCTTCTGATTATAACTACTTGACCTCTCCGGATGATATTTATGTTTCTCAATCACAAGTGCGCTTGTTTGGCTTGAAGACAGGAGATGTGGTAGAGGGTACGATCCGTCCGCCAAAAGAGGGCGAGAAGTATTTCCCATTGGTGAAAGTGAATACGATCAATGGCAGATTGCCTGAGGAGGTGCGTGACCGTGTTCCGTTCGATCATTTAACACCTCTATTCCCGGATGAGAAGTTTATGCTGACAGCCCGTAAGTCACCGAAGGTGTATGATCAGATTGCGGTGCGGGTAGTTGATCTATTCTCTCCGATTGGTAAGGGACAGCGTGGTTTGATTGTTGCGCAGCCGAAGACAGGTAAGACGATGTTACTGAAGGATATTGCTAATGCGATTGCTTATAATCATCCGGAGGTCTATATGATTGTCTTGTTGATTGATGAGCGTCCTGAGGAGGTGACCGATATGGCTCGCAGTGTGGATGCGGAGGTGATTGCTTCTACATTTGATGAGCCGGCAGAGCGCCACGTGAAGATTGCGGAGATCGTATTGAATAAGGCGAAGCGTATGGTGGAGTGTGGTCATGACGTAGTGATCTTGTTGGATTCGATCACGCGTTTGGCACGTGCTTACAATACGGTACAGCCGGCTTCTGGTAAGGTTTTGTCAGGTGGTGTAGATGCGAATGCATTACAAAAGCCGAAGCGCTTCTTTGGTGCAGCTCGTAATATCGAGAATGGAGGTAGCTTGACAATCCTGGCTACTGCGTTGACCGAGACCGGGTCGAAGATGGACGACGTGATTTTTGAGGAATTCAAGGGTACCGGCAATATGGAGCTGCAGTTGGATCGTAAGCTGGCAAATAAGCGTGTCTATCCGGCTGTGGATATAACGGCTTCCAGCACCCGTCGCGACGATCTGTTGCAGGATGAGGTTACTCGTAACCGCATGTGGATCTTGCGCAAGTATTTGTCTGATATGAACTCTTTAGAGGCGATGGAGTTTGTGAAGAAGCAGATGGAGCAGACTTTAGATAATATGGAGTTCTTGGCTTCCATGAATGGATGAGGTGCATAATCCGTTTCATATCATTATAAGTAAAAAACCTCCACTATCAAATGAGCACGATAGTGGAGGTTTTTTTAATCCCTAAAAGGCGCATGCTAAACACTGTGAGGTGCACGATCGCCTGATTTTCTTTTTTTAGATTGGGTAGAGTTCGACTTTTTCCCTCTGCTGCTACCTCCCTTTCTGGGTCTATTTTTCTCCGGCTCGTAGAGTGGGACCTCTCCGATTTGCGGGTCAATAGGTATCTTGTAAATATCTTTGCTCAAGAATTTCTCGATCTGGTGGAATGCGGCCTGCTCGTTCACGCCCACAAAAGTGATTGCTAAGCCTTCACCGTTCGTGCCTCTGGCGGTACGCCCAATACGGTGAACATAATCTTCCGGATCATGGGGGATGTCAAAATTAACCACTAACTTGATGTCGTTGATGTCAATTCCGCGTGAAACAACATCCGTGGCTACCAATATGTCCACATGCCCGCTCTTGAATTCCTTCATGACCTCCTCTCGCTGACTTTGCTCCAGATCAGAGTGCATAGCCGCTACGTTGAACTTCATCCGTCTTAAAGTGGTGGTCAGTTCCTTCACTTTCATCTTCGAAGAGGAAAAGATGATGACTCGTTGGGGATGGCTCTCTGAGAAGAGCTTTTCCAAGATCTTGATCTTCTGCATGTCATAGCAGATATAGGCCGTTTGCATGATTGACTCCGGCGGACGGGAGATGGCAATTTGCACCTCTTCGGGATCTTTCAGGATAGATTGTGCCAATGTCCTGATTTTAGGGGGCATAGTGGCTGAGAACATAATCGTCTGGCAGTCGGTTGGCAGCTGCTTATATACCTGCATGATGTCATCGTAGAACCCCATGTCCAGCATACGGTCAGCCTCGTCCAAGACAAAGAAGGAGACTTTCGAGAGATCTACGGTGCCCAGTTTAATGTGCGAGAGCAAACGACCGGGGGTGGCGATTACGATGTCGGCGCCTAATTCCATGCCTCTCTTTTGCTGCTCCCAGGTGATACCGTCGGTACCTCCATATACGGCAACAGCGGAAATGCCGGGTATAAAGTAAGTGAAGCCCTGTATTTGTTGATCGATTTGTTGGGCTAACTCACGGGTCGGAGCCATGATCACAGCGTTGATCGCATCTTTCGGGAAGTTATATCGGCTTAGTTCGCTAATGATTGGTAAGACATATGCTGCGGTTTTGCCGGTGCCGGTTTGTGCGCAGGCAATGATGTCCTTGCCGTCCAAAATAATGGGGATAGTCAACTCCTGCACCGGGGTTGTCTCCTCAAAATTCATGTCGTAAAGTCCGTCTAATACGGCATCTTCTAAGTCTAATTCATCAAATCTCATCTGTTTCTTTTAATTTTACGGTTCAAGATAGCGTCTCACAAAGGGTGTACATCGTTTACCAAGCAAGGTAATGTTCCAATGTGAGCGACTCAAAATGGGGAATGACCTCATGTACCAGCGGACGCAATTGCTCAGCTGGATTGGTTGTGCTAAGGCCAATCACGCGCATACCGGCAGCCGTACCTGCTTTAATGCCATTGAATGAGTCTTCAAAGACTAAGCAATGTGCTGGATCTTCATGCAAATCTTCGGCTGCCAAAAGATAACACATCGGATTAGGCTTACCCTGCGTAATCCGATCTGCGGTAACTACTGTGTCGAAAAGACCATCCAGCTGAAGCAACTCAAAAGCACGTTTGATCTTCACGTCGTCCGAGCTGGTAACCAATCCTGTTCGGATGCCTTTTGCTTTCAAGAGGTGTAGGAACTCTAAGGCTCCTTTTACCGGTGGCATTGGCAACGTATGATCAAAATCGTTAGACTCTCGGATGACCATCTCCTGGAACTCCTTCGGATAACCCGAGAAATATTTCTCGATGATGAAGGGGAGGGTCGTCCCTTTGATCAGTTGATTGAAGTTGTCGATGCCTAATCCGTAGCGCTTGGCTGCTTCTTCCCAGTAGCGATCATAAATAGGCTCGGTGTCAGCAATGACTCCGTCGAAATCAAACAAGGCGGCTTTGCCCGTTGTGCTTGTGTTTGTCATATCTCTTTTCTTTACAAGTGTGGACAAAGGTACCAATAAAAAGTTTATCTTTGTGCGGTTAACAGAGTATATAATCCATACAAAGGTTAAATAAGGAATGAGAACACTTTTAATTGGCACTGCAATCACTGCGGTTATCACATGTGGATGCACTGGAAATCAGGCTCAGAAGGCCAATGGGCCAGTTCCGGAAGAGACGGCGGCTGTAGAGCAGCCTGCAATCAATCAATTAACAGCGCAGGAGCAGGCTGACGGTTGGCAATTGCTGTTCGACGGAAAAACGACGAAAGGATGGCGAGGTGCGCATATGGATCATTTTCCTGATCACGGTTGGCTGATTCAGGATGGCGAGTTGATCGTCTTGCCGGCTGATGGGGGTGAATCGACCAACGGCGGTGATATTGTGACGGAGGAGGAGTATTCTGCGTTTGAGTTCAGTGTGGATTTCAAGATTACGGAGGGTGCGAATAGTGGCATTAAATATTTCGTGACTGAAAAAGAGCAACAGAAGGGTTCTGCCTATGGATTGGAGTTTCAGATTTTAGACGATGCGAAGCATCCGGATGCGAAACTTTACACCACCTATCCTGGTAGCCGCACACTGGCCAGCCTTTATGACTTGAAGAAGAGCGAACAGGTTCATTTCAATGGAGTAGGCGAGTGGAACACTGCTGTGGTGAAGGTCTTTCCAAACAACCATGTGGAGCATTGGCTGAACGGCGTGAAAGTGTTAGAGTATGAGCGTGGTAGCCAAGAGTTCCGTGCGTTGGTGAAAGGTAGTAAGTATGCCGATCCGGCTTACAGCGTTGGTGGTGCGTTTGGTGAGGCTCCGAAAGGACATTTGTTGTTGCAGGACCATGGCAACGAGGTCGCTTTCCGCAACATCAAGATCAAACGACTCTCTTGATAGGGTTTGTGTGTCTGTCATAGTTGTAAATATTAACATTTGCTGTTTCTTAGGTAGGCTGAAAAGCACTACTTTTGCGCACTAAAAGTACATGAATGAAGAAGATTGTATTATTAGGCATATTGATGGCAGTATTCTTGGCTTCCTGCGGGGAGTATAACAAGATACTGAAAAGTACCGATTATGAGTTGAAATATTCTTATGCGAAGAAATATTTCAATGAGAAGCAGTACGCAAAATCCGCTACCATCCTGGATGAGCTGGTGACGATATTCAAGGGAACGGCTTATGCGGAGGAGTCTTTGTATCTTTTGGCACAAAGTTATTACGGACAGAAAGACTATCAGACAGCCTCTCAATATTTTGAGACCTATTACACAACCTATCCTAAGGGTGAGTTCACTGAGTTAGCGCGTTACTATTCCGGCTATGGCTTGTATCTTGATTCACCCGATCCTCGTCTGGATCAGTCGCAAACCTACAAGGCTATTGAGCAGATGCAGCTCTATTTGGAGTTCTATCCGCAGAGTGAGCGGGCGGCTGAGGCGCAGGAGATCCTGTTTCAGTTGCAAGAGAAGTTGGCCTACAAGGAGCTGATGGCTACTCGTTTGTATTTCAACCTGGGTACCTATATGGGTAACAACTACCAATCCAGTGTGATTACGGCACAGAATGCGTTGAAAGACTATCCCTATTCCAAGTATCGGGAAGAATTCATGTTTTTGATCATTCGTGCGAAGTATGAGTTGGCGTTGGTCAGCGTGGAGGAGAAGTTGCAAGGTCGTTATCGAGATGTGGTGGATGAGTACTATACCTATGTGAATGAATATCCGGAAGGACAATTCTTGAAGCAGGTGACGAAGTACTTTGAATATGCCAACAAGAGAATTACAGATGTTTATTAAGCGAAATTAATCAGATAGTAGAAAAATGGATTACAGAAAAACAAATGCGCCTACCAACACGATCACACGAGATATGATCAAGTTGTGTGACCAGACGGGTAATGTGTATGAGACAGTTGCGATCATCGCAAAACGTGCTAATCAGATTTCCGTAGAGATGAAGCAGGATCTGGAGAAGAAATTGCAGGAGTTTGCTTCGGTCAACGACAATTTGGAGGAGGTTTTTGAGAATCGTGAGCAAATCGAGATCTCTCGTTATTATGAGAAATTGCCGAAGCCCACGCTGATCGCCGCAAAAGAATTTGAGGATGGCAAGGTCTATTATCGTAACCCTGCCAAGGAGAAGAACAACTTATAATGATTTATGAGGTGCGAGGTCTTATCGGCCTTGCACTTCGTAATTAACTGGTTATGTTACAAAGAATACAGACTGTCTATTTGTTGTTAATCGTGGTGCTCACGATTACGACTTTATTTCTCCCGTTAGCGGTTTTGCAGGCAGGGAATGACCTGTTCTCGTTTGACGCTTCGGGTGTCAGCACCTTGATGGGAGAACCGGAATTGATTTATCCAACATGGGGGCTCTTTGCCTTAACTGCGATCATTGCGATCGTGGCGTTGGTGACGATTTTCTTATTCAAACGTCGCATCTTGCAGATCCGTCTGTGTGTGTTCAATGCCTTGCTCATGCTGGGATTCTATGGTTTCTTTGCCTATTTGGCCTATAATTTCACAAGCTCTTTTGAGGGGATGAGTTTGAGCGTGAGATTTGGTCTGGCATTCCCGTTGGTCAACCTGATTCTCGATTACTTGGCTATACGCAATATTGGAGCCGATGAGGCATTGGTTCGTTCGTTGGATAGGTTGCGTTAATACCCTATTCTCGTCCAGCAGTGAAACCTTTTCTATATCAAGTAGCCGCTTTGTTCTATGCCCGTTATGGGGTGGACGTGAGCCGTTTGGCTTTTGTGTTTCCTAATCGACGGACGGGCCTTTTTTTTCAGAAATACCTTTCCGAGGTGGCGAAGCGGCCACTTTTCTCTCCCGCTATCTTAACCATCAATGATCTCTTTGCCCGTTTAGCAAAGAGACAGACGGCCGACCGGATCAGCCAGCTTTTCTTGCTGTATAGTCATTACATCCGTTTGAGTGGTACGGATGAATCGTTTGACGACTTCTTGTATTGGGGTGAGCTCCTGTTAAATGATTTTGACGACATCGACAAGTATATGGTTGATGCCCGTCAGCTGTTTCGCAATCTGTCAGACTTGAAGGAGATCGAGCGAGAGTTTGATTACCTGTCGGAGGAACAGATTGCCGCTATTCGCTCCTTTTGGAGCCATTTCAATAAGCAGGTGGATGCCCCGAATCACCGTCACTTCTTGGCGTTATGGCAGATCCTGTTCGACCTCTATACCGATTTCCGTGCGGCATTGGCTGCGGAAGGCAAAGCATACGAGGGGCAGCTGTTCCGTGAGGTTGCCGAGCAGGAGGAGGCTTTTGAGCTGCCCTACGAGCAGATTGTATTTGTGGGGCTCAATGCCCTTTCTGTGGCGGAGGAGCGTTTCCTCGATCGCTTGAAGCAGCAGGGAATAGCCGATTTCTATTGGGATACCTGTTCGGAAAAAGTGTGCGATCCGGATAACCGGGCCTCCTATTTTATGACGCGGAATGTAGTGCGTTATCCCTCTCGTTTCTCCTTGCCTAATGAGTCTCATCAAGTGGCTACCATTGAGGTGATTGGTGTGCCTTCGGGAATCGGACAGGCTAAGCAGTTGCATAGTCTTTTGCAAGAGTGGTTCCCGTCGGAGCAGGTTTCGGCAGAGGAGGCTTTGCGCACGGCAGTCGTTTTGCCCGAGGAGTCACTTTTGATCCCCGTTTTGCATGCGATCCCTGCTGAGATTACACACATCAATGTAACGATGGGTTATCCTTTGGCCAATACACCGATTGCTTCATTGGTGGAGGCTGTTATGGCTTTGCAACAGCAGGTAAGATGGATCGATCGCCAGCCGAAGTTTTATTATGCGCAGGTTTTACCGCTATTGAATCATCGTTATCTTCTTGCTACTGATCCTGAGGGTATCTCCGCTTTGGTGAAGGAGATAACCGAGACAAACTTGATCTATTTAGATCCCGGTTTTTTAGCGAGGACTCATTTGTTGAGCCAGCTTTTTAAGCCGGTGGAGCAGGTGGCCGACTTCGCCGATTACCTCATCCGTTTCTTGGAAGCACTGAATGAGCAGCTGGCGGAGCATGCGGAGGATCCCGATGATCCCTCGGCTGAGCATGGGCTGTTGGCCAAAGAGATCGAGCAGGAGTTTATTTTCCATTATTTCGCCACGGTCAACCGAATGAGAGAGGTGATGCGCGAGCATGCGATCGAGATGCGGTTAGATACCTTTTTCCGCCTGTTGAAACGCATGGCCGATCGGGTCACGATTCCTTTCCAGGGTGAGCCCCTTTCCGGTTTGCAAATCATGGGCGTCTTGGAAACACGTGCGCTCGACTTTGATCGTCTGATCATTCTCTCTATGAATGAGGGTGTTTTCCCTCAACATAAACCGGCGAATACCTTCATCCCGTATCATTTGCGTCGTGGATTTGGTTTGCCTACCTATGAGCATCAAGATAGCATCTGGGCTTACCATTTTTATCGCCTGATTGAGCGAGCGAAGCAGGTTTGCTTAGTCTATGACAGCCGATCTACCGGTCAGCGGAGTGGTGAAGTCAGTCGTTTTGTGCATCAGCTCCGTTACCACTACAGGGTTCCCCTGCAAGATAAATTGGTGGTGTATCGTGTGGCGTCTCAACCGCATGCTCCGTTGCTCATTCCGAAAGACGAGGTTGTCATGCGTCTGTTGTCGGCCTACCATAGGGGAGGAGGAAAAGGACTTTCTGCCAGTGCGATCAATCGTTTTCTGCATTGTCCGCTCTGTTTCTATTGGACGGATTTAGAGGGAATCCGCAAAGAAGATGTTGTTACGGAAACCGTTGAGAGTGATACTTTTGGCAGTATTCTGCATAAAGTGATGGAGGAGCTTTACCAGCGCTTTGAGGGGGAATGGGTGACGGCGGATCTGTTAAAGAATTTACAGCAGAATGAGGCGTTATTGCGTGGCACGGTGGCTAAGGCTTTTGCTTCGGAGTTCTTTAAGACGGATACCATCAAGGAGTTGCGTGGACAAAACTTCCTGAATGGAGAGATTATCCGTAAGTATGTAGAGAAAATCCTGGAGCACGATAGAAAGCTGACACCTTTTACCTACTTGGAGTCGGAAAAACGTATGGAGGGCTGTTTGACGCTGACGGATGGGTCGCAGGTGAACCTCAAAGGCTTTATCGACCGGGTAGACCGGGTCAATGGAGCCGTTCGCATTATCGATTACAAGACGGGTAACTCCGCTCAGGCGTTCACGGATATAGAGAGCCTCTTTGAGCCGGAAGCAGAAAAACGTCCGAAGGAGGTGATGCAGGTGTTTTTCTATTGTTGGATGTATGGGCGATTTGGAGAGCAACCAAAAACGACCCCTTTGCAACCGGGTATTTACGCCGTTCGCAACCTGTTCAAAGAGGTGCTTGATGCCTCGATCAAATATACACCAGCCCAATCAGAGCCAGTGCGCGTAGAGGATTTTCGTCAGTTCGCGGAGCCTTTTGAGGAGGCATTGCGTTGTTGCCTCGATCGGCTATTCGATCCGGCAGTGCCTTTTACGCAAGCCTCGTCCCCGAAAGGATGCCTCTATTGCCTGTTCAAATCGCTTTGTGGGCGGTGAGCAAGGCGACCATCTGCTCTAAGCAGTGCTGATCCACCTCGTCGAACGTGCCTAATTGATCACTGTCAATATCCAGCACGGCTATGATCTTCCCCGCCTCTTTGACCGGCACTACGATCTCCGAGCGAGAGGCTGAGTTGCAAGCGATATGTCCGGGGAAGGCATCCACGTCCGGAACGATTACGGTTTCGGCTCGTTTCCAGGCTGTTCCGCATACTCCTTTTCCAAAAGCGATGCGTGTGCAAGCAATCGGTCCTTGGAAGGGCCCTAACACCAATTGGTCTCCAATGACGCGATAGAATCCCACCCAAAACCATCCAAATGTCTGTGCTAAGGCAGCCGCCATATTGGCCATTCCTGCGATGCGGTCTGTTTCTCCTTCTAACAGGGAAGCCACTTGAGGCAGCAACGTTGCATATCGTTCCGCCTTGTTCCCTGCCGCTATTCTCAATTCTTCTGCCATAGATTCCTTGTTTTGTAGTTATCGTTACGCAAGCAAAGATAGCTAATTTTATTGCCCATGCTTTTCAAAAACAATGGGCAATGTATGAAAAAATGATGGGCAACGTTTCAAAAAACGATGGGCAATGTTTTCTGAAAGGATGGGCAATGTTTTTCGAAACGATGGGCAACGTTTTTCAGAAATAGCGGCTACCTCTCAAAAGGATAAGGTTGCGTTTGGCTTATTTCATATTTTTGGTTACTTTTGACTGACTTAAATTGCGTACGAAGATGAAACTATATCATAAAATGACGTTGAAGGCGTTTGTAGAGGCCTGGGAATCTGTGCAAGGAATGGACTCTTCGTTCCGACTGGAAACGGTAGAAATGATGCACCATGTTCCTGCGGCAGAGATTGATTATAGTTTGTGGTTACTGCGGAAAGCGATACAGGCATACGAGACTGCGCATGAAATTCCGGAGGAGCGGAGCAAACGAGAGATGCCATTTTTCCGGGAGGGCACTCGCATGTTGATCGGGCCGGAGCGGGGAACGTTTATCTCCTCGTTTCGGGAGGAGCCCTATCCGGATGAGAGCTTCGAACCTACTGTTATGCTGGAGTTGGACTACAAGGCCTTGGCCGAGCATTGCTTGTTTGAGAATCTCTCTTTGCTCTCCTGCAAATACGACAAGGATGCATTTCTCGCTTTCCTGCTTCCGCAATTGGAGCGAGAGTATGACAAGGTCTTTTTTGACGCCGAGCATACCGGTTTCAAGAGCGATTCCCACTTCTTTACCTTGTTGCGTTTGGTCTGTTTAGAGGGGTGCGAACCGCAGAAGGCGGCGGAGAAGGAGTGGCGTTTAGTCACTACCTGCCTGAATGAGGAGGCTCATTATCGTTATGAGGCGGGTGATCTGATTCCCTATATGGAGGTGGAGCTTCCGGTGAGTTGTGTGCGGCGTATCACCTTATTGGATCAATCCCGTCAGCCGTTACTTTTGGGCACGCTCAACGGTTTCTTGAAGAGCAAGGGGCTGCCGGTGGCGCAATTGTTAGGATTGGAGTAATTACTAAATTGATATAGATATGGTTGTTTTAGCAAATGACGAATTAGCTGTTCAAGTGGCTGAGCATGGAGCGGAATTGAGCAGTATCGTAGCGAAAGAGACGGGAAAGGAGTATATGTGGCAAGCTGATCCTGCTTTTTGGAAGCGTCACTCACCTGTGCTTTTCCCGATTGTGGGAAGTGTTTGGGATAAGACGTATCGTGCGGAGGGCGAGACTTTCACCCTCTCTCAGCATGGATTTGCGCGGGATCGGGATTTTGCTTTGGTGCAAAAAGAGCCGCATGCCGTTCGTTTCCGGTTGGAAAGCGATGCGGAAACGCTAAAGGTCTATCCTTATCGCTTTGCGTTGGAGATTGGCTATCGCTTAGAGGGACGGCAAGTAGAGGTGTTGTGGAAGGTAACTAACTTGGGAACGACTACGATGCACTTCCAGATCGGTGCTCACCCGGCTTTTTATTATCCCAATTACGTGGAGAATCAGCCGGAGCGAGGCTACTTTGGCTTTGGCGAGCCGAAGTCATTGGTCTATCGGGCTTTGGCTGAGAAGGGATGCGTAGGCGATGAGGTGCGCCCCGTGCCATTGGATGCGGATGGATTGTTGCCTCTTGATGTACATACGTTTGATATTGATACGTTTATCGTAGAGAATAGCCAGATCAGTCAGGTTGATTTGTTTGACAAGGAGAAGAGACCTTACCTCTCGTTGCATTTCAACGCTCCTGTAGTGGGCTTGTGGTCGCCGCCAACCAAGAATGCTCCTTTTGTTTGTATCGAGCCGTGGTATGGCCGTTGCGATCGGGTGAACTATACGGGTGAGTTCAAGGATCGGGATTGGGTGAATCATTTAGAGGCAGGTGAAAGCTTCGAGGCTTCCTATACCATCACGATTCATTAAAATAGCATACCAATCGACATGCTCATTACATTGGTGCGCTTGTTGAGTTGGATCTCAAAACTGGATTCGGGCGAGGCATTGAGCTGTTTGAAATTCGCTTCAGTTTGATTCAGCCCGAATTCATAGACAAAGTCAAAAAAGAGCCGACCGATGCTTACCCCCATTCCGGTGACGATATTGACGCCAAAGGGGGTATCGTCGTTGGCAAAGCGGATTTGGCGGTCGTCGAACGCCATTTTGTAATCTAATTTGTAGTTGTACTTCACTTTCGGTCCGACCATGAGGCTCAATCCGTAGGGGCCTTGTTTGACTAAATGATAGCCTAATAAGACGGGCAATTCTAACGATTGCGTACGCATTTGCAGGTTGCCCTTCAGAGGGGGATCGGCCTCGCCCTCAATTTCCGGGAAGTTGATGACGAAATCGAGATGGCTGCGCCCATAATGCCAAGAGGGACTGGGCTGGATATAGAAGCGCTGGATGTTGAAGCGGAAGAAAAGGGAGGCCAAATAGCCCACCTGATAGGTGGTGTGGAATTGATTTGCCTCGAAATCGAGCACACGCAAGGAGTTGACTACCGGAAGGGTCGCATTGAATCCGACTTTAGCTCCGAAATTGAACTTCTTCTCCTCCATGCGCAGGAAGCTTTGTGCGCTCAGCACTCCGCACAGGAGGCAAAACAATCCGATGAATATCCCTTTTCGCATCATCCAGTCATTTCTTCCGTTTCTGTACCGACCAGCCAAATTTGCCGACTAACTCGCCTAACTCATAGTATTTGCCATGTGCATAGGCTAAAGGGTTGGCCCTGCGAAGGTCGAAAGCGCCGGTTTCGGGATCCATGAAGCGCTCGTCCGCTTGTACATTGACTACCTCCGCGATGAACATGTCGTGGCTTCCCAAAGCCATGACCTCCTTCACCCGGCATTCGATGCAGAGAGGTGATTCCTCTACGGTAGGCGCATGAACCACGGTCGCCTTGCCCGGGGTAAGCTTCATCTCCTCAAACTTATGATGGTCTTTGCCTGAGTTGACACCGCACCAGTCGGTTGCGTAAGCCAGATCACGGGTTGTCAGGTTGATGACAAACTCCATGTTTTTCTTTAAGATGGGGTAGGAGAAACGCTCCGGGCGTACGGAGATATAACACATCGCTGGATTGGTACAGATCGTACCAACCCAAGCGACGGTAATAAGGTTGTATTCCGACGGCTCACATCCACAGCTGACCAAAACGGCCGGGAGCGGATAAATCATGGTTCCCGGTTTCCAATCTTGCTTCACTTGATAATGATGTCTTCTTTGTTGATCTTACGCTCGCAATAATGGCATTTGATGGTGCCCGTCTCTTTGTTGATCACGTGGAAACGAGTCGGCATCGGCTCATTGTTGGTGATGCACTTGGGGTTGTTGCACTTCACTAAGCCAACCAGCTCATCGGGCAAGGTGACCGTTTTCTTCTCCACCACCTGATAATCCTTGATAATGTTGAGCATTACGTTCGGCGCAACTAAGGCAATGCGATTGATCTCATCCTCCGCAAAGAATTTGTTGGCGATCTTGATCATGCCTTTGCTGCCCATCTTGCTGCTCGGGAAGTTGTTGCCAATCGTAATTTGGTTTTCCTCCTTGTCGAGGCCTAACAAAGCAGCTACCTTGAACAGCTTGTCGGAGGGGATATGATCAATAGCGGTACCGTTCTCTAAAGCGGCTACCTGCAATTCTTTATTCTTGACTTCTGACATGGCTAAATCAATTTTGAATTTTGCGTTTTGAATTTTGAATGTCGAACCTTGAATCTCATTCCGTCACCTCTAATCCCAGTACCTCGCTGATGATGGCCTGACGGGCGAAGAGTCCGTTACGTGCCTGCTGGATGTAGTAGGCTTTGGGATTATCGTCCACGTCGTAAGCGATCTCGTTCACGCGGGGCAGCGGATGAAGGATGCGCAGGTTCTCGCGGCTATTTTTCAGCATGTCGTTGCGCAGGATATAGACATTCTTCACGCGCTCATACTCTTCCATATCGGTGAAACGCTCGCGTTGCACACGCGTCATATAGAGAATATCTGTCTGGTTGATGATCTCTTCCGTGAAATCGGTATGCTCCTCGTATTTGAGGCCGTGCTGATCGCAGAAGTTCTTTTGTTCATCAGGCATACGCAATTCATTGGGGGCGACGAAATGGAAGGTCGGGTTGAAGTGCGACATGCCGACAATCAATGAGTGTACCGTACGGCCATACTTCAAGTCGCCTACCATCGTGATGGTTAGGTTCTCTAATTTCCCTTGCGTTTTGCGGATGGAATAGAGGTCTAACATCGTTTGCGAGGGATGCTGGTTGGCTCCATCGCCTGCGTTGATGATGGGGATGTTCGTCACCTCCGAAGCATAACGAGCGGCCCCCTCCAAGTGGTGGCGCATGATGATCAGATCCACATAGTTGCTTACCATCAAGATCGTATCTTTCAAGGTCTCCCCTTTTGAGGAGCTGGTCGTAGAAGCATCAGAGAAACCGATCACTCGGCCTCCCAAGCGGTTGACCGCAGTCTCAAAGCTCAATCGGGTACGCGTAGAAGGCTCAAAAAACAGCGTAGCGGCTACTTTGCCTTCGAGCAATTTTCGGTTGGGGTTTTTCTCAAACTTCCCGGCATTATCCAAGATCCGAAGAATGTCCTCTTTGGAACATTGATCGATTGAAACTAAACTTTTGCTCTTCATAGATTGTATAATGTTTCTTATATGCGCGAAAGTATAAAAAAAGCGGAGACCGAAAAGCCTCCGCTTTGTAATTTATTTTAAGAAATCAGCTAATTGCTTGGGAACGTAAAATGTATTGTTTTTATCTACATAGACGACCACTGACTGCAGACGAATCTCCTCTTGGCCCTTCTTCCCGGCTTTCACGATGTTGGAGAAGGGAGCGATGGTCAGCTGCTTCTTTTTGTTCTTTTTATTCTTGACCACCAAGGAGGGAGAGCCTTTCTCCTCCGCTGATGGAATGATTTGACAATCATAACCGTCGAATACCTGTGTGTGCGGCACGAAGTTGGCAGCGGTCAGCTCCTCCAAGTTGTCGTGTGTCAAACCGAAGAGGTTGCAGAGATACTCGTTCAACTCGATGTTGGTGTTCATGCCGATGGGCAGGGTTCCTTGTGGGTGATAAGCCGCCAGGAAGACCTCCTCGCCCGTGTGTCCTCCGGTCGTGAACCCGAAGCAGGTACGTGAGGTGATGATCTGTGCCATAAGACCAGTCAAGTTGCCGCTATACATGGAGGAGTTGTCGCTCTGCTTGCGTTGATCCTTAGGGATTGGGCTGTTCTTATAATCTTTGCAGTTGTTCAAGGCGGTCAGCTCCTCTTCGGTCAGCTCAAAGCCGGCATAGGTGCGGAATACGTTCTGTACTTCGCTGTTGGGCACGCTGTTGAGCTTCTTGGCAAAGCCTTCCGCTGTCAGCTTATACAGAGAGAACTGGTGGAAGAGCTGGTCTTTGGTCAGCTTGTCATAGCCCGTGCAGGATCTGCGGCCAAGGCTGATACCGCTATTGCCGTGGTCCGGAAGAACCACGACGGCCGTCTCTCCATTTTGGCGGGCAAACTCCAAGGCGGCACCACACGCACGGTCGAAAGCCAGGAAGTCGGTAGCCATGCCTACGGGATCATTGCCGTGAGCGGCCCAATCCACCTTGCTACCCTCTACCATCAAAAAGAAACCATCCGGATCTTTGGAGAGTTTCTCGATGGCTTTGCGGGTCATCTCCTCGATAGAGGGTTGCTGTGCTGGGTCACGATCGAGGTCGTAAGCCATTTCTTTGTCTCCATAGAGGGCCCACATCTTGTCGCCTTTGTCTGCGCGCATCCCGTTGAGGTCATTGCGATAGACATTGTAGCCATTGGCTTTCAAGTAGGCTTCGTCTGCCTCGCTCAACAGGCTTACACCGCCACCAATCACGACATCAAGGTCGTTGTGGGCCATCTGTGGAGCGATCCATTCATATTTGCCACGGTTATAGCTGTGTGCGGAGCAATCCGCCGGCGTTGCGTGCGTGAACTCGCAGGTGAATACCAATCCGGCAGCTTTACCTTTCAATTGCTTGCCGGCCTCCAAGACGGTGGTCAGCGGCTGGAAAGCACGAGCGGGATCGGTCGGGTAAATATCGTTATCGCCATCGTGCTCCGGGTAGGTCGATACATAACCGGTACGGCTCGGTTGCCCCGTCATGTAGCAAGAGGTGGTCGGAGCGGAGTCGCCAATGGGTGCATTGGAAGAGTGCGTACGTACGGTACCACAGAGATACGGGTCGATGTTCAATTTGGGTTTAGAGGGATCTTGATACCATTGCAACCAACGAGCAATGGATACCGTCGCTAAAGAAGTGCCATCAGGAATCATCACAATCACATTCTTTACCGGTTTCACGTTCTCTTTTTCAATGGCCTGCATGGGCATCACCGCTGCTGCCAAGAGAAGAAGAGATACAACTTGCTTTTTCATGTCTATAAGATGTATATTTTAGTTAATAAATGGATTATCGATCGAGGCGAATGATCTCCTCGGGTGCGCAGGTCAGCTGCTCGCCGCCCGTTGCGGTCACTAAGAAACTGTTCTCAATACCAACGGCTCCGATGCCTGGCAACACGAACTTAGGCTCTAAAGCGAACACCATGCCTTCTTGCAGCGTGTCTTTCGAGCGAGGGGTTAGCACCGGTAGCTCATTGATCTGAAGGCCAATACCATGGCCGACGAACTTAGCCTGTTGGCGTGTACCCATGAAGTTGGCGGCCAATCCCGCTTTCTCCACACGCTCGGCAGCGATACGGTATAACTCGGCACAAGGGGTTCCCGGACGAATCTCCTCTTTCACGGCTGCTTGTATCTCCAACGCCACCTGATGTGCCCGATAAGCCTCTTCCGGCAGACGGCCCACGGAGAAAACACGTGTCATATCGGTGATGTAGGGAGTGTAGTTGCCCGCCATATCGATCATTACCGCCATGCCCTCTTTGAGCCATGTGCCATTGGCTCCTAATGGACAGGCTTCGTTGATACCGCCACCTCCCAAGGCAAAATCGAAAGGTGAGGGTGTCTCCGCGTTATCGCCGGTCAAGATGCTGCCCATGAAGATGTCCATATTAGGGCCATAGGCTCGAAACAGACCCATGGAACCGTTGCGACGCATGCGCAACTCAATCTCGAATTGCAGCTCCAAGTCGGTCATGCCGGGGCGATAGCAGGCGGGAATCTCTTGGTAGGTCAGTTCATGTTGGCGTGCGGAGATGCGGAATTGCTCGATTTCCATCGGCGTCTTGATGCGACGCATCATGCGCATGAAGAGCGAGCCGTTGCCCACCTCCTTCGGTTCCCAGGCTTTCAGCAGGCGCTGCGCTTCGTTGTAGCTCAGTTCGTCCAGCTCTAACAGCAATCGTTCGGGACGTACCAATCCGGCATCCGTCAAAAGAGCCGGGATCTCCTCCAGCTTACGGATATATACCACGTGATTACCGCTCAACCCATTAGGCCGTCTGACGAAAAACCAAGGGTCTCCCTCGACAGGGAGGTAGAAATAGCCTCCATAAATACGGCCTGTCGTATAGAGTAGATTCACGTCGATGCTCAATAGACAGGCATCCATGCCCATCTCCTTGAGCCCTGTTCTCATCCGATCCCATTTCAAGGTCAGATCTTTTTTCAGTGCTTCCGCTATCATGCTTTTATAGTGACTGTCTTTTCTTAAAAATCATCGCAAAGGTAGAAATAATTTAATTGGATGTATCCTACCTTGCGAACGAAAAATTTTACAAGCTCTTGTTGATCTCCTCGATGTAGTCGAGTATCTCTTCCCGTCCCTCTTTATTCTCCGAAGAGGAACAGAGCATGGGAGGTAACTCTTCCCAAGTGCCCGACATGGCCTCTTGATAGGCTTTGATGTTTTCTTTGAGGCGACCTCTGCCGATCTTGTCTGTCTTCGTGAAAATGATCGTGAAGGGCACGCCGTTCTCGCCCAGCCACTCCATGAATTCTAAGTCGATCTTTTGAGCCGGGTGGCGGCAATCGATCAAGACAAAGAGGCAAACCAATTGCTCACGTTCCAGGATGTAGCTCTCGATGATCTGACGCAACTGCTCCCGTTGCGCCATGCCACGTTGCGCGAAGCCATAGCCTGGCAAATCGACCAAATACCACTCCTCGTTGATCAGGAAATGGTTAATAAGCAGGGTCTTGCCCGGTGTAGATGAGGTCATGGCCAAACCTTTGTGGTTGGTCAGCATATTGATGAGGGAAGACTTTCCCACGTTGCTTCGTCCGATGAAAGCGTATTCAGGCAGGTTGCCTTCCGGACATTTCCGTACGTCAGTATTACTAATGACGAATTTTGCGCTTTTAATTTGCATGTTTCGAATGAATTTGGGGTTGATAAATAGAGGTGAGCCACAACCCAGCGAAGGTAAGCCCACCGTTGATCATAAGCATCTCATAGCCGAATGTATAACCTGCGTATTGCTTGGCGAGGTAGTTCAACGCAAAGCAGAGCAGGGGAGAGGCTATGCAGATATAGGGCACAAAGCGGTCCGCCGGACGACGCTTCGTGAACAGGCCGAACATGAAGAGTCCCAACAACGGGCCGTAGGTATAGGAGGCAATCAAATAGATCGCATCAATCACGCTCTTATCGTTGACGGCCTTGAAGGCCAAGATAATCAGTACAAAGAGGATCGAGATCAGCACATGTACCTTCAAGCGAATCCGTTTGGCTTGATGGGCCTCCTGCTTCTCAATGCCTAAGATGTCGATGCAGAAGGAGGTGGTCAAGGCTGTCAAGGCAGAGTCGGCACTACTGAATGCGGCGGCAATGATACCGATCGTAAAGAAGACCAAGATGGTGTTGCCTAACAGCCCGGAGGTGCAGAACATGGGTAGGATGTCGTCGCTCAGCTCCGGCAACGGGATATTTTGTTGCCCGGCTAAGGTCAGCAGTAAGACACCTAACGAGAGAAAAAGGAAGTTCACCGGCGTGAAGGCGAAGCCGTAGGTGTACATGTTCTTCTGCGCGTCGCGCAAGGTCTTGCACGAAAGATTCTTCTGCATCATGTCTTGATCCAGACCGGTCATCACGATTGTGATGAAGATACCACTCACGAATTGCTTGAAAAAGTTTTGCGTGTTGTGCCAATCGCTGAACTCGAAGATCCGGAAATGCGGACTCTCAACCAAGGTTTGTGCCATGCCGGCGAAATCCAACCCCATCCGCTCCTTCACCTGCCAGATGATTACTACCAGCATCGCTACCAAGCAGATTGCCTGCAACGTGTCGGTCCAGATGATGGTCTTGATGCCACTGCGGAAGGTATAAAGCCAAACTAACAGGATGCTGATCACGGCTGTCAGGGCAAAGGGAATATGCCATGCGTTGAACACGTAGGTTTGCAGGATCAGCACCACTAAGTAAAGCCGGGCGGCCGCTCCCACGATCTTGGATAGAAGGAAGAAAGAGGCCCCGGTCTTGTACCCCCGTCGCCCGATGCGGTCATCGAGGTAGGTATAGATTGAGGTCAGGCGTAATTTATAATATAGAGGTAGTAGCACGTGCGCGATCACGATGTAGCCGAAAAAGAAGCCAAAGACCGTCTGCATGTAAGTCATGTCAATCGCTCTCACCATGCCCGGTACGGAGACAAAAGTCACGCCCGAGAGGGAGGTGCCCACCATGCCAATGGAGACAATATACCAAGGAGACTTTCGGTTGCCGAGGAAAAAAGCCTCGTTGCTGTTGTTGCGCCCGGTGAGCCATGCGATGAGTAGGAGCAAAGCGAAATAGGCGGCAATGATGGCCAAGATGAGATAACTGTTCATGAAAATGTTCTGCTTTTTGAGGGCACAAATATAATGCAAACTGAGTTAATAACCGCCACGGAATGTTATTTTCTTATTCATCAAGAAGTTGACAGCTCCATACACGAACAGGCCTAAAAACTGTCCGAGGTATTCGTTGATGCCGATGCCCTCTACCATCAGGAGCAGGAAAAGAAACTGGGTGGCGTAAGCGCATCCGAAAGCGAGAAGAAACAGGGGAATTTCCTGCATGAACCTCCCCTGACGCGCTGAAAAGACCCAATACTTGCTCCAGAAAAAGTTGTTAATGATAGAGGCCACATATCCTGCCACGTTCGACCAAAGATAATTGCAGCCCAATACATCCATCAACAGCCAGATGACAACCGCCGCGATCAGCGCATTGGAGGTGCCCACAAGGGCGAAACGAAGGATACGTGTTGATTCTTTCATCTTTTTTTCTCTAAATCGATAGCAAATATAAGACTTCCGGAGGAATATAAACGAAACTTTTCCTTTATATTTGCGCTGTGCTTACCATTTAAGCATACGACTATTAATTTGTTTTTGTAATTATGATTCGATTAAATTGTTTTATCCAAGTGAGCGCTGAGAACCGCGCGGAGCTGTTGGCTGCGGCTAAAGAGTTGGTTGCCGCTTCATTAAACGATAATGGCTGTATCGCCTATGATATTTTTGAGAGTGCGACACGTCCGGAGGTCATGATGATCTGCGAGACCTGGAAGGATGCCGCTTGCCTCGACGTGCACATGCATGCGCCCCACTTCACGGCGTTGGTGCTCAAGATCCAGGCACTCGGCGCGATGAAGATCGAGCAGTTTGAGTTCTGATCGATGAAGACAAAGGCGATGGATGTGCCAGTTTCAGGCTTTGCTGACGCATCCTTCGCTATTAAACGTATGAGTAACAACCATCTTTTAATATAAAAGTAACATGAACAACAAACTAACTTTAGGAGCTTTGGCGGCAATCGCTTCCATCTCCCTTTCTTCCTGCCAGCAGCCCTCCACGCCAGCTGCGGAGGTAGCGGCTGAGACCTCGGCAGTTACGAATGAGTGTTTACTTCAGATCGTGGAAGACCTCCCGACAACACAGGCTTTCTTGAAAGATCCCATTCCCGAAGCGGATATTCAGCGCATCGTGAATGCGGGTGTCAATGCGCCCAGTGCGATGAACAAGCAGCCTTGGCATTTCACCGTGGTTAGCAATGCGGAACTGATCCAGCAGATGGCTCAGGAGCAGCAGGCGGCCATGAAGAAGATGCAGGCTCCTCCCAAAGATGCACTGAAGGCAGGCGAAGGCGATAAGCCGAAGTTGCCGACAGGCAAAGGGCCGAAGTCGGCCATGGGCGATTCGCCTGTGGTGATTGTCATCTCTTGTGCGGAGGGAGCTGAGTTTGACGCAGGCTTAGCTTGCGAGAGCATGAACAACATGGCGAATCTCTTAGGCTATGGCACGAAGATTGCCAGCTCAGCGACGATTTATCTCAATGGAGAGAACAAAGCGGATTATTACGCGAAGTTCCAGGTTCCGGAGGGTCATCACATCGCTACGGTCATCCTGCTTGGCAAGGTCAATACCGAGCTGTATGATGCGAAGACCGCCGCAACACCTCGAAATCCCAAAGAGCAGGTAGTCTCTTTCGTGAAATAAGGCATTACAAAAGAGAAGGGTGGCCTTGTCGGGTCACCCTTGTTTGTGCTTTACTTCAACTGTTCTACCAAGAAACGAACGGCTAAGTCGGTTACCTTCCGTAAGTCTTGCGAGAACCCGTGGTCATGGCCCTCCATGCGGTGATAGACGCTGCCCGGCCATTGCTGATGGAAACGCTCACCATAGGTGAAGGGCACCACCCGGTCGCCCGTCCCGTGAATGATGCAGGCAGGCCCTTTGTATTTGGCGGCAGTCTCATAGATCGGCAACCAGAAAGCGGTTTGGATGTAATCCCGACCCAGCTTCAAGCCGCCGAACATCTCCACATACGCCGGTGGGTTCAGCGGATCATACACCTTACCCATCGTATTGCCTCGAATGGCATCATCACGCAACACCGCCGCCGGAGCCAGCAACACCACAGCAGCCACCTGCTCCGTGCCTAACTCACCAGCCGTCATCGCCGTCACCACACCCCCTTGGGAGTGGCCCGACATGGCGATCTTCTCCACGTAGGGCAGCGCCTTCACATAGGCATACACCTTCTTGGCATCCTCGATCTCATTGGGGACCGTCATCTCCTGGAAGTCACCCTCACTCTCACCGTGTCCATTGAAGTCGAAACGGATAGAGGCGATCCCTTGTGCCTCCAAGCTGGCAGCCATCTGCTCCTCCAAGGGACTCTCTTTCTTGCCCATGAAGCCGTGCATCAGCATCACCATCGGCACCTTCTCACCCGCCTTCAGTTCCGGTGTCTGGATCACCGCGGCCAGTTTCCCTTTCGACCCTTCGAGGGTCACCTTCTCACTCTTGGCGTAAGCGCCCGTCGAGAGCAACAACGCCATCAATCCAATCGCAATCTTTCTCATACGTTATGAATCATATATAACCATTTTTGCAAAGATCAAAAGAAAAAGTGAATTTGGCAAGCGGAATAGCTATTATATGTCTTTATACTCGGCAGCATCCTCAAACTCCGCCTCATTCCTTGATTTCTTGCTAAGATACAGGGCATACGTTCACCTTATGATTCACCTTGTCCTGGATAGCCTCCGGCAGATTATTTCAGATATAACCAACCCTTTTCTACTATATAGCGGTCTATACCAACCTGCTCTCGCAAGTCTTCGATTTCAGCAAGGTGCATCTCTTTGCCGATGATGCCAAGGCTCTCTTGGCCTACGTGGAGAAGTGCTATCAACAAACGTTGTAGGCTGGTCACGGCGTGGGTGTCAAAACTAAACCTGCATATGTTGTGGTGGCATCAAAGCAGGGACACGCCTTTTGGGGATTCAGGTCCCGGTGGCCACGGATCGCCGCATGAGGATAACGCTGGCGAAGCGTCAGCAGCAGTTGACGGAGCGCATGGCATTGGGCGTTCGTACGGGTATCGGCCGGACGTCCTGCCTCGTCTAATCCTCCTACGTAACAAATGCCAATGCTGCAGGCGTTGTAGCCCTTGCAATGTGCGCCCATCTGTTCCTCCGGCCGACCCTGTTCTATGGAACCATCGAGGTGAATCAAGTAGTGATAGCCAATCCCGTTCCAGCCTCGTTGGCGGTGCCAGCGATCCACCTCGGCTCGGCTGACCTCCCTGCCGGCGGGCGTAGCCGTGCAATGGATAATGAGTAACGTCACGGGGCGCAGCGGCCTGTTGGCTTGTAAAAAAGAGGCCCCCAAGTTGAGGCCTCCGTCCATCTTTTTCATAGAAATATAATCATTAAGCGTTACTTGAAAGAGCCTTATCAGGCTTTTCCTTACCCCACAAAGATAGCTAATAAATTCTTTATTAGCAAGAGTTTAAGAGGGAAATTTGTATTTTTTCAGCAACAAGTTAAGAATATCTTGCATGACATACTTGGCTTCCAGTTCTTCGCTCATAGTATTATGAAATGGGTTCTATTTTATATCCTAATTTCTCTGATAGCGATACAATATCCCTAAAGTATAAATAGCACTTTGGGGTATCACCTACTCCGGCGTTTACATAAAATGTTACCCCATCGATACTTACCAACGGATTTTTTTCACGCCATCTTCTATCTTTATTCTTATCGTTTGAAGTCTTCTTCCAATTCTCCACCTCTTCTTTAGATAGCACATATTGTTTAGGCTTCTGTTTAGATGTCAGCTGATCATTAAACACCGAAACAATCGTTTTATATGTAGATGGATGGTCTTCAATGTATAGTTTAACCAATTCAAAAGCACATACGCCTTGCCCGAATATACCCTTACCGTTAATGGAAAACTTTTGTTCCTCTTTATAGGATTTGGATTTATTTGTACTCAATACAGGCATTGTACTTGCCAAGTCAACAAGCGATGCTTGTTGAATCTGTTGGCACCTCCGCCTGAGGGTAATCTCTATATTATCCAAAATCATTGCCACATCTGTTTCAGAATAGCCTTTTGAGACAAAATGCGATTTCAGCAAGGATTTGCACAGTTTCACACCTTCAATAGAAGTCAACTGCTGGATGTCAATCTCCATTTGCTGTTCCTTTTGTATCTCTTGTATTCTATTTACACAAAAATTCGCCAGTCGATTCTTGTCAAAATCGACAAAGTTGAAAAGATTGACAAATGCGGAGCCGTATTGATTTTCCTTATCGTATTCCAATGTAAACATCAGCTGAGGCATCTCTGCATCAGTAGGCTCATCATAATACAGTTGTAAGACCTCTCCTATATACAAACCAAAATCCACTTTCTTTTGGCGCATATAGGAAAACAGCTGTTGTTTGTTTCTATCAGTCTGACTATGATTCGGTTCCTTGGATTCTACTACCACCTGTGGCATTCCGTCCTTGTACAAGACAAAATCCGGACGAATGGTGTTCACGGCACCAATCGGAAGAGACTCTTCCGCAACAATGCTATTGTTCCATCGCAGATACATACGGAATACAGAAGAAATACAGTCTTGAAATTCCTGTTCCGAACACCTCCTGATTTTACAATCCGAAAAGTATTGATAAATTTCGTCCCAACTAAAAAAGTCCATAATTTGTATGATTGATTGAGTTAATAAGTCTATTTTCTGATAATTTCAAGTAATTCTATTGCAACAGCTTTCTTCCCTGACTGTCCTCCAACACATTCATCTGCTGAATGGCAATCTGATTCAGTTTTGTCAGTCGCTCGCCTTGCGGCAATCCTTGGTCAATGAAGACGGCATTGAGGTTTTCCATGTTTGAGAGACAAATCAATTCATTGATGGTGGCGTAATCCCGTATGTTTCCTGGCTTGTCGGGATTGGCATCTCGCCATTGCCTGGCGGCCATGCCGAACATGGCAACATTGAGCACATCGGCTTCGTTGGCATAGATGATGCTTGCCTGCTGAGGTGTCACCTCTTCGGGAATGATGTTGCGCTTCTGAACACTCAAAACGAAATTGGGAAGACCGGCTTGCATTTTAAAGTGGTCAAATTCGACCACTTTAAAATATGGGTTATGAATCATTTCCCAAGTGCCAAGAAACTCTATTGTATAACGGTTACGTAACCAATTCTTTATTATATCAGCAGCACGGCTCTCGCTTTCTTTTGCATTTGCCATGTCTGTAAGTGATATATAGTCTTGTTCTTTAAATGATATAACACTAATCTCCGTATCTTGTACTTTTATCTTTGCCATAATTATGTTGTTGTATTCCCAACTAAATGCACTTAGTTATACGGATACAAAATTACATAATAATGACGAATCATACTACTTAATGGTTGTTACTCCTGCGGATTAACGAAGAAACTCGTCTTGTATCTGTTTTGATAAAATAATCGCCAGTTGATACTTCATAAGGAATTCTACTTCTGGCGCACGTAGGCTCAGTGAAAGGGCAGAGGCCATCCCTCAGAAGAGCAGCCTCGCCCTTTTCTTCCTATCCCTTTACTTCAAAAGCTCTGTGCAAACCTTGCGGTAGTTACCTTGTGAGAGGCGTTGTACAAGGCCATGCTCATAGAGTAAGAGGCGGAGGTGACGCCAGCTCGTCGATTTGGCGATATTCAGTTGCGGAGCTATTGCGTCGAATTGCTCGGTCGTGAAGGTCTCCGGCAAGGCATTGAACAGCTCCTTCTGGCTGCGATTCAGCTGTTTGCTGGGCTGCTGTGCCGCCTTGGGCTTCATCAGGAGCGTATGGATCTTGGCTGTGTGTTGCAGCAAAACATCCACTATCTGGCGAGCTACCTCGAAATCAGCGGCCTCACATACCAAATGTCCCTCTCGTAATACCTGCTGCAGGCGATCCGGCTCATCCACTAACCGGCAGACGCTGATCACTATTGCCAACCGGAAGCAGACCAATCCCAAGCGGAAAATGCTCGGCTCGATCTCGTCGCTAAAGAGCGAACAATACTCCTCTCGTAACTGCTCGAAGAAGGGGGTGAAAGCCTCCTCCTGTGCGGCCGTCAGCTCGAAACGGATCATCCGAGATGCTGTGCGCAAGGCATCGTGCACTGGTTTGAAGCGTTGGCCTAATGCGAGGAAACGGTCGCTCAACACCACCTCCTTCTTGGCGAACACGTTGCGAAAGCGGTGAAGCGCCTTGAAATAGAGGAAGAGGAAACGACTGAAAAGACCATTCTCCGCATCGGGAATCAAGTTGAGCACCTGCTGTGGCGTACCACTCAACAAGATGCTCCAATGGGGATGCTCGATCTCCACCCACTCCCGGTCCTTACGGCGGCTGTAGCCGATCCGCTCCCCGTGGAAGGCACTGCGCATCCCGGCGGAGTAGTTACCGTAGTCCGTCTTCAACGTGTCCGCCAAGGTGTCGCCCTCCGTCTCAAAGGTGAGTCCCACACCGCCGTTGTCGTTGAGCGCCTCGTAAGCCGAGGTCGCACTGCTGTTGGCATAGATGATGTGGGAGCGATGGGGTGGCTCCTTCGGCGGATACCCATCCTTGTTTTTCTGCTCGTTCCAAGCCTGCATCGCCAAATGGTATTCCGCCATCTCCTGCTCGTAAGCCTGCCGGATGTCGTTGAGGATAGGACGAATCAGCTCCAAGGCGCACTTCATCTTGCCTTTGCCGGAGCCGGCGCGGGCGGTGATGAAGGCGAAGAGGCTGCTGTTCACCCAGTCGTTGTCATACACCCCCTTCACGTTCTGGCAGACACTGCTCAACACCACAAGACTGCTCAACAACAGCAGATCCTGCATTGTCTCTGTGTCGCCTGCCTCCACGATCGCTTGCAAGAAGGGAGTTAGCCGATCCTTGACACGAGGCGTGAAGCAGGGCAGTTCATCCATCGTTTGCGTATCCATTGACGTTGTTGAACGGCTCAAATTCTCACTTTTCTCACTTTTCCCAGTTTTCTCACCTTTCTCATTTTTCTCATTTGCGCATTTCGTCGGTTGTTGGCTCGTCGCCGCCTGCCCCTCGATCTGCTTGCCTAACTCACTTCTCATAACGCACCTCCTTCCGTTTCTATGCCACTGGTGAAAAATCCCTTGCCGCATTCGCCCAGCAACTTGTAGGCGTAGGGCGCCAAGTTGTAGCCGCAGGCGTCGATCACGATCGTCCGCACCTGCCAATACTCGTCAGGCAACATCGCTTTCAGGGGAATATAGACCACCGCTACATCGCCATCGAAATCCTCTCGTTTCGCCTCCGCCAGCTTCTCGTCGATGAAGCGACAGAGCGTCAGGTTGCGTAAACCCTCCAACTCTTGACAAACCGCATTCAACTCTCCGATCAATGCCCAGCGTCGGCTGTAGTTCGCCAAAGGAGCCTTCTCCTCGGCCTGTTTCAACTCTCCGATCATCCCTTCGATGATCGCTCTCAAGCGTCCCACCGGATTGTACGCCCGGCTGCGCATCGCATGGGCCTGCTGCATCTGCAGTCCCAAATTTGTTTTCTTTCCCATTGTTGATTTATTGAAAAAGAAAAGTGGTCTCGCTTCCCCTTGCCGACGGTTCGTGCGATTTGCCACCGCATCTGTTCTTTGCGAGGCGCACGGCTTTGCGTCTCTCTGCTGAGCACAAATTTCGGGAGAGGCATTAGGAGAGCCAAAGAAAAGCGGTGGATGCAGGTGGAATCCACCCACATCCACTTTCAAGGCAAAAAGGTGTAGGTGGAAAACGGGTTATTCACCTTCGAAGATGATGATCTTATTGGCTTTAGCCAAGGCTGTTTCGTTATTGTCATTCATGTAGTTATGAATGGCATTCCATTTCCCGACCAACGCAAATTCCGATCTGAACTCCGCTTGTGTGGGCACCTTGATCAAGTATCCCTTTTGCTGGGCACGCAGCAATACGGCACCCACTGCCGCTCCACTCTTTCCATCGATCAGTCGGTGGAGTCGCTCCAACAGCTTTTTAGGCTCTGAGTGGAGAATCAGGTGGAGAAAGTTAGGGGTGGAATGTTTCTTTTTCTCCACCTTTTGCAGGTGTTTTACTTTCTGACTGAATAGTTTAAGTTTCGCTTTTAGTAAATTGTTGACGTTAGGGTCTCCACCTGACTGCTCATTAACTGTCATCGTTAGTAATGCCTTCAGCCATTGAATGTATGCTTCATCTTTGGAATAATGCAGAAGGGCTTGCTCCAAAAGGTTGTCCAGTTTGATATAATCAGGAAACCTGATCTCCTCAGCTGCCTGTTCAGTAACAGATTCGTTCGTAAAAGGTTCTTCGGAAATCGTTTCATTGCTCTGAGGCTCATCGGTAACAGGCTTGTTTGCCAAAAGCACGTCAGATTTTTCCGACTCAGTTAAGACTGGTTGCGGTGTTTCATCCAGTTCGATACGAAGGAATGGATCGAAGCAATCTGTTTTAAATGGGGAATTTTCAACATATCTTTCCAACAAATAGATAATGCTTCCTTTCTTTTTTGTAGTCAGAGAGGTATCTGCTACAATAGATGCATAGAGTCCTCCCCATATCAGAATTAGCTTATAGTTGTAGTTAATTTCATAATTGAGTTTGAAACTTTTGACATAGCGATTCTTGTTGGCTATTTTAGTAAAGAAATCTTTGTAATTTATGATTTCTGTATAATACTTACATGATAGATCTCCGTAGAATTCCATTAGCAATTGCTTAGGCATGGGATCCTTTTTCAAAGAAGTAGCCATATAACGAACCAGATTGGAGTAGAGAAGAATGGGAAGACTCTCTTGTTGATCATATGAATCATACTGATGGAATTCATCATTCTCATAATAACACTCCGTTAGACAATCCGCTATCTTTATTTCTAATGGCGTAAGTTGACGAAGGTCTTCTCGTGTTTTCAGTGAGCATTCGATTTTAATCATGACAATATGAGTTTGATTAGGCCTCTAAAGGTAAACATTTTTTCTGAATGAGAAAATGAGAAGGGTGAGAAAAGTGAGAAAAGTGAGAAAAATGAGAAAAGTGAGAATTTCAGCCCCTCTTACCGCTCCTCAACAACTTTCCTGAGGCGACCGTAAATCACTTTCAGCGTATCGAACTGGCGGATCAGTTCGTTGATGGCAGCTACGGCATCGTTCTCCAATAAAGGAATAAAACAAATAGAGACGCCGCACTGCGACGTCTCCGTTTGAATCCTCTGCGGGTAAACCTATTTGGGCAACCTATGACCCGCAGGCACTGACACCGATGGCTCCCGCTACGGCAGAGGCCACGGCGATGATGATTTTGAGGATAACCTCCCAAGTTGACTTCTTCATGATGCTAACTTTTTAAGAATGAATAATAGAAATGGATGACTGGAAAGAAGAGGAGCCGAAGCCCCTCTTGTGCTAAACAACGTCCGGGTTCTCCGGTTCGGGCTCCGTCGGTATCTCCTCAGTGGCCGTCTCCAAAGGATCAGTGCTGAACGAGATACGGATCAACTTGTCCTTCAAAGCGATGGAGGGAAGGAAGTGGATCTTTCGGCGATAGATCTGATCCACGGACACCTTTGCGGCCTCGTCCACCATCTTGGCGTTCACACCCACTCGGAAGATGCCCACTCCCGGCAATTCCACGCTGTGGCCATTCATCAGGAAGTTGATAAACGATTGACGGATGGCATACATGGCCGCCGACAACTGCGCCTGGTTGATACCGGAGTTCTGCGCCGCATACTCCAACACGTCCTCGCCGTCGATCTTCGAGTAGGTGACCGCCCGGCTGACATACCCTTCCTTTTTCAGGATAGCGACTTTCTGGAAAGCCGCGTTCACTTTCATTTTGCTCATAGATTTACAATCATTAAACGTTAAACAATAAACCTTGTAACTCTCTCATTGTTACACTACAAATATACAAATAATCTCCTGAATACCAAAATATTCAGGTATTTATTTCGAGGAAAATCGTTGATTTTTCCGATGAAAAATATTGCCCGTGTTTTTGCGAAACATTGCCCGTCATTTTGCGAAACGTTGCCCATGGTTTCTGCGAACATTGCCGATGAAAAAAGAAAGCGTTGCCCGTCGTTTTCCCAAATCATGGGCAACGGCTGTTCGGTCTATCCGGGGGCGGGGAGCGCACCTTTCCCGCAAAACATTCCGGCAAGCTTGATGTTTTTGCGTTCGGTTTGCACTATCTTTGTAGCCAAATGGTATTTACATAAAACAATCTTTTTTCCATGAAACGATTTATGCTTACTGTGGCGGCGGCCTTGCTGAGCCTCCCGACGATGGCGGACGAGGGGATGTGGCTATTGCCGCTGATGAAACAACAAAAGTATGCCGACATGCAGGCCTTGGGCTTGCGACTGGCTGACACCGAGGTATATAACGAGGAGGGGCCTTCGCTGAAGGATGCCGTGGTGCGCTTCGGCGGCGGCTGCACGGGCGAGATGATCTCGTCGGATGGATTGGTGCTGACCAATCACCACTGCGGCTACGGCAGCATCCAGCGTCATAGCTCGTTGGAGCACGACTACCTGACGGATGGCTTCTGGGCGATGTCGAGGGCGGAGGAGCTGCCCAATCCGGGCTTGACCGTGACCTTTATCGACCGTATCGACGACGTGACTGACTACGTGCTGGCCGAATGGGCTAAGCGGGGGGAGCCGCAGAGCATGGATTTCCTCAACGCTGCGTATCTGAATAAGCTGGCGAAGCAGAAGGTGGGGGAGGCCTATCTGAGCAACCACCCCGGCACGGAGGTCGAGATCAAGGCCTTCTACGGAGGCAACAAATATTATATGTTTACCAAGAAGGTGTATAGCGACGTGCGTTTGGTGGGTGCGCCTCCCTCGTCGATCGGTAAGTTTGGTGCCGACACCGATAACTGGATGTGGCCTCGCCACACGGGCGACTTCTCGCTGTTTCGCGTGTATGCCGATGCCAACGGCGAGCCGGCTCCCTATGCCGAGAGCAATGTGCCGCTGCATCCGAAGCGTTGGCTGAAGCTCTCCCTGCAGGGCGTGCATGAGAACGACTTCGCCATGATCATGGGCTTCCCCGGCCGTACCAATAAGTATTATACCTCGTGGGAGGTGGCCGAGCGGCGAGACATCGACAACCGGGTGCGTATCGGTATGCGAGAGGTGCGTCAGCAGGCGATGCTGGAGGAGATGCTGGCCGATCCGGCTGTGCGCATCCAGTATGCCAGCAAATATTCCTCCTCGACCAATGCCTATAAGAATGCTATTGGTAGCAATTGGGCGATCAATAAGCGTGATTTTGAGCGGGTAAAGGCTGAGGAGCAGAATCGGTTGTTAGAATGGGAGCGTGTGCGGGGTGGTAATATGTATGCGCAGGCATTGGCGGAGATCGAGCAGATGGTGACGGCTCGTAAATCGTTGCGCTTCCGTAGCTGGATGCTTGATGAGGCATTGATCAGAGGTGTTGAGTTTGCGAAGGTGCCTACTGCGATCGACTCCTTGTGTCAAGCATTGGAGGGCAAGGATGCGGAGGCGAAGAAGCATCATTTGGCTGTTTTAGAGAAAGCATATCAGGCATTTGCTAATAAGGACTATGCCGTGGAGGTGGATCGAAAGGTGGCGAAAGCCATGCTGACGGCCTATCGCGAATGGATGGGTGAGGAGCCCCAGCCGAGCTATCTCACTGAGATTGATAGCCGTTTCAAGGGTGATGTCGCCGCTTTCGTTGATCATCTGTTTGCGACCTCCATCTTCGGTAGCGATCAACAGTTTGCTCGTTTCCTGCAGAAACCGACGGTGAAGGCCTTGCACGAGGATCCGATGATTCGTTTCGCACTGTCCGTCCAGGAGGAGAAGAAGGCGTTGGATAAGGCTTTGGCTGGATTTGACACGGGTTATGCCTTGGCACATCGCACCTATGTGAAAGGTCTGTTGGAGATGTATGGCGATCGTGCCAACTTCCCCGACGCCAATTCTACCCTGCGCCTTGCTTACGGACAGGTGAAGGGATACAGCCCCAGGGACTGCGACTACTATGGCTATCAGACCACTTTGGAGGGTGTGATGGAGAAAGAGGATCCCAACAATTGGGAGTTTGTCGTGCCCGATCGCCTGAAGGAGTTGTATGCCGCGAAAGATTTTGGCCCCTATCAGACGGCGACAGGCAAGATGCCGGTGGCGTTCTGTGCGACGACGCACACCACGGGCGGTAATTCCGGTAGTCCTGTGATGAATGCGGATGGTGCCTTGATCGGTATCAATTTTGACCGTAACTGGGAGGGTGTAGGTGGTGATATTCAATACCTTCCCGATTATCAGCGCAGCATTATCGTAGATATTCGCTATGTCCTCTTTGTGATTGACAAGTATGCCAATGCCGGTTATCTGCTGAAAGAGATGGATTTAGTGAAGTAAGCGATGGTTGTAAAAAACGTTGCCCATACTTTGGGAAAACGTTGCCCATCGTTTTGAAAAACATTGCCGATAGTTTTAGAAAACGTTGCCCGTGGTTTTTGAGAATCATGGGCAATATTTTTTTGTCCGTTGCCCGTAGTTTTGGAAGGCTATGCTGAATAGAGGAAAAAAGAAAAGGCCGTCTCCTTGAAAGAAACAGCCTTTGATGGTTGCGGAGGCAAGACTCGAACTTACGACCTTTGGGTTATGAGCCCAACGAGCTACCACTGCTCCACTCCGCGATGTCATTACGATCAGTTACCCGATTGCGAGTGCAAAGGTAGGCATTATTTTTAGAAAAACAAATTTGGAGCACTTTTTTTTTGATATGCTTGGTAGAACCAATCTTTTTTGAGTACTTTGCGCACATTATTCAATAAAATGTGCAATTCATGCCTACGACAGTTTCAAAGACACGGGATATGTTAGTGGATGTGGCCAGACAGTTGTTTGCCCGCATGGGAGTGGACAATACCACGATGAACGACATCGCACAGGCATCCCGTAAAGGCAGGCGGACGCTTTATACCTATTTTAAAAGTAAGAATGAGATATTCCTGGCCGTGGTGCAGTCGGAGTTGGACCAGCTCTACAAGGTCTTGCTGGAGGTGACCGCCCGGGAGATCCCGGCCGATGAGAAGTTAGTGGCGTTCATCTACGCCCGCTTGGATGCGGTGAAGGCGATTGTTTTCAGGAATGGCACGCTGCGTGCGACCTTTTTCCGTGACATTTGGCGGGTAGAGAAGGTGCGCAAGAGTTTTGACTTGCGTGAGATAGAGATGTTGCAGGGCATATTGGATGAGGGAGTCAATACGGGTGTCTTTCAAATGCCCGATACCGACATCACGGCGCTGGTGCTTCATCACGCCTTGAAAGGGCTGGAGGTGCCCTATATACGGGGTGTGATGGGGGATAATATCAACCAGCGCATCAAACGAAGAGAGAATGTGATCAACTTGATATTTAATGGGATAAGGGTGAAATAGAGCAAAAATACTAAGAAAAGATAGAAGGATTAATTAAAGAAAAAGAAGCATGTTTATTAACGCAACTGGTTATTATGTGCCCGCTGACCGGGTGGATAATGCACATTTCCGGGAGTTGAATGGGCTGACGAGTGAGTGGATCGAGCAGCGTACAGGCATTCTGACTCGCTCGAAATCGAAACCGGAAGAGAACGTGAATACGATGAGTGTAGAGGCAGTGCGGGATGCGCTCCCTCGTTTACCGTATGATATCAAAGAGGTGGATTTGATCGTTTCCGCTTCCTATTCACCGCATGATACGGTGGCAACGGCAGCGCATACGGTGCAGCATCTGTATCAGATTGCTGGTGCCAAGGCGCTTTATCTTTCGTCGGCTTGCTCCTCCTTCATGAATGCTTTGGAGGTGGTGGAGGGCTACTTCGCTTCCGGCAAGGCCAAGAAGGCTTTGGTGCTCTCGGGGGATAAGAACTCAGCCTATGCGAATGAGACGGATCCGAAGTCGGGTCATCTCTGGGGCGACGCGGCTGCGGCCTTCTTCCTCTCGAAGGAGCCTGTGAACGAGACGGATGCGGAGATCTTGGAGGTCTATACCTGTGGCTTGGGCGATCTGCCGAAGGCGATGGAGGCGGTGCATTTGTTCCCGAAGGAGGGCGGTATCTCCATGCCGGAGGGGCGCGATGTGTTTATGCAGGCTTGTACCTACATGCCGAAGAATGTGCTCAACCTGTTGGCCAACCAGGGTTACACCTTGGATGATCTCTCCTATTTTATCGGTCATCAAGCCAACATGCGCATCATGGCGAACATCGCGAAGCAGCTCAACCTGCCGGAGGAGAAGTTCTTGCACAACATCGAAGAGCTGGGCAACACAGGCTCGGGTAGCTCCGCCTTGGTGTATGCGCAAAACGCGAATAGGTATAAGCGAGGCGATTTGGTGGCGCTCACCGTCTTTGGCGGTGGCTACTCTACGGGTGCCTGCTTGATCAAACAAAGATAGTATTTTAATTTAATAAACAAGGTTATATGAAATTATTGGAAGGAAAGGTAGCCATCATCACAGGTGCTGCCCGTGGCATTGGCAAGGCCATTGCCTTGAAGTTCGCCGCTGAGGGTGCGAACATTGCGTTTACGGATTTGGTCATCGACGAGAATGGCTTGGCTACACAGGCTGAGATCGAGGCATTGGGCGTGAAGGCGAAGGGCTACGCTTCGAATGCGGCTAATTTCGAGGATACGCATAATGTAGTGGCTGAGATCGTGAAGGATTTCGGTCGGGTAGATGTGTTGGTGAACAACGCCGGCATCACGAAGGATGGCTTGATGATGCGCATGAGCGAGGGTCAATGGGACGCTGTGTTGAATGTCAACTTGAAGTCTGCGTTCAACTTCATCCACGCCGTTTCGCCGATCATGATGAAGCAACGTGCGGGTAGCATCATCAATATGTCTTCTGTGGTAGGTGTACACGGTAATGCTGGCCAGTGCAACTATTCTGCCTCTAAGGCTGGTATGATTGGTTTGGCGAAGTCTATCGCGCAGGAGTTGGGTTCTCGCGGTATTCGTGCCAATGCGATCGCTCCGGGCTTCATTATCACGGATATGACCGCTAAGTTGCCGGAGGATGTGAAGGCAGAGTGGTGCAAGAAGATTCCTTTGCGCCGTGGTGGTACGGTAGAGGATGTGGCTAACATCGCTACCTTCTTGGCATCGGATATGTCTTCTTACGTATCTGGTCAGGTGATCCAGGTTGATGGTGGCATGAACATGTAATAAGGAATTTTGGGTTTTGGATTTTGAGTTTTGATTGAGCGCTCAAAATTCAAAACTCAAAACTCAAAATGAAATGGTTGTAGTATGGAGGTCATTTACGAAGACAATCACTTGATCGCGGTCGATAAGACCTGCCGGGAGATTGTCCAGGGAGACAAAACGGGAGATACGCCTCTTTCTGAGCAGCTGAAGGCTTGGTTGAAGGAGAAGTATCAGAAGCCGGGGAATGTCTTCGTGGGGGTCACGCATCGGCTGGATCGGCCGGTGAGTGGGGTAGTGCTTTTCGCCAAGACCAGCAAGGCGCTGGCTCGCTTGAACGAGATGTTTCGCTTGGGGCAGGTGAAGAAGACCTATTGGGCGATCGTTAAGAACAAACCGGAGCAAGAGGAGGGCGAACTGGTCCATTGGTTGGTGCGCAATGAGAAGCAAAACAAGAGTTATGCGTATGACACGGAGCGTCCCGGTGCCAAACAGGCCATTCTGCACTATCGGTTGATTGCCAGCTCTGATCGCTACTACCTGTTAGAGATCGACTTGAAGACAGGGCGTCATCACCAGATCCGTTGTCAGTTAGCGCGCATGGGCTGCCCGATCAAGGGCGACTTGAAGTATGGCTTTGAGCGTTCTAACCGGGATGGCGGTATCAGTCTTCACGCACGCAGTGCGGCATTGATCCATCCTGTCTCGAAACAATCTTTGTATATTGAGGCACCGGTGCCCGACGATCCCCTTTGGCGGGCGTTGGCGGCGGCTGTGAAATAGCTTGCATGGATTAAGGGCAAAGGATAGTGAATTGCCGAATTTTTTCGTAAGTTTGCGCTATCATTATCATTTGAACTTAAAACAGTAAGCTATGTCAGTAAAATCGTATATTGAATCCAATAAGGATCGTTTTTTGGAGGAGCTGTTTTCGCTCATCCGTATTCCGTCGATCAGCGCGAAGCAAGAGCATCAGCCGGATATGCTGGCTTGTGCCGAGCGGTGGGCGGAATTGTTGTGTGCATCGGGTGCTGACCGGGCGGAGGTGATGCCGACGGAGGGCTTCCCCGTGGTCTATGCCGAAAAACTGGTGGATCCCGCCGCTCCTACGGTGTTGATCTATGCGCATTATGATGTGCAGCCCGCTGAACCTTTGGAGTTATGGAAAAGCCAACCTTTTGAGCCGGAAATCCGAGACGGTCGCATCTGGGCCCGTGGTGCCGACGATGATAAAGGCCAG